>Ga0134126_10003226_pt1 | contig 20412 bp, 21 predicted proteins | sample KB31752_FD_96881 | JGI IMG/M metagenome (GOLD analysis project Ga0134126, IMG submission 96881) | Terrestrial soil microbial communities with excess Nitrogen fertilizer from Kellogg Biological Station, Michigan, USA - KB3-175-2 | ecosystem: Environmental > Terrestrial > Soil > Unclassified ... | reverse complement strand
TATTCTTAATCAAAGATCAAAATCAAAATAAGAAAAGACGTAATATACGTTAGGAAAAATTATTGAAAAAAATTAGCAGTAATTTTTCGATAGTCGAACTTTTTTAAAAACGTAGTTTACTTACCAATATTTATTAATTATAGAGTATATATACTAGATGAATTAAAATGGGAATGGAATTCTATGGTGATTCATATAAAGGAAATGATGAACCAATATTTGTTGGTATACCGACTTTCTTAAAGCTACCGTGGGTAAGAAAATACGAAGAGTTACAAAAAGTTAAACCAGATATTGCAATTGTTGGAGAGCCATTTGATTTTGGTACCACAATAAGACCAGGAACTCGTTATGGACCACGTGCTATTAGAGCTGCGTCTACTGTTCCCTCACCGCCCTATGAGCACTTTAATATAGAAACAGGAGTAGATCCTTTTGGTGTTTTTAAAGCAGTTGATTATGGTGATGTGAACATATCACCAGGAGATGTAATAGAATCACACAGAAGAATGACAAATAAAGTTAAAGAAATTCTTGATATAGACGCCATCCCTATCATTTTAGGAGGCGACCATTCAGTAACATTTGCAAACGTTCGTGCTCTTTCAAAAAAATATAAGAACATTGGAATGATACATATAGACTGTCATGCGGATTGTGCACCGCAAGGACTTTGCGGTTTTAAATATGATCATGGGGCACACATAAGAAGAATTATGGAATTAGGCTGTCTAAAAGGCAAAAACTATACACTTATAGGTCCAAGAGGATATTGGCCTGGACCCGACTTGTACAAGTGGATGGCTGATCAAGATTTTCAATGGTTTACTATGCTAGATGTAGAAGAATTAGGCATAGATCAAATAGCTAAAGAAGCAGCAGATAGAGCAAATGATAATGTAGATGCTGTTTATGTAAGTTGGGATATAGACACCTTTGACCCAGCTTATGCTCCAGGAACAGGAGAACCTGAACCCAACGGTTTGACCTCAAGGGAGGGAATGAGATTAATGAGATTGCTTTCGACATCTTTTGATCCTGACAGATTTGCATTTGATCTTGTTGAAGTATCTCCAACATATGATGTAAGTGATGTAAATTCTTATAATGGAGGAATTACATCAGGTTTGGCAAATAGATTAATAGTTGAACTAATGGCTGGATTATCTTTAACCAAAAGAGGAGAAAAAGAAGGCAAACCAGTAAGACCCAAATTCTATCGTGGAAAAGGACATACATATGATTTTGGAAATGGACCTAAAGCAGAGATTCCTAAGAGAGAGTAATGATTTTAATTAAAGTACAATGCATAGGAATTAATCCACCCATTATAAAAACATATTTTTTGCGAGACAGTATTGATGAAATCATTTTTTTTAATACTTTAAACAAAATTAATACAAAATTAAAAAGAAAATTACCAATCAATTTAGATGAAGCTCTTTGGTTTTATAGCGGATACTTAATTAATCTTATAAAAAAAAATATTCCATTAGATAAAATTAAAAAAGACAATGGTCAAATATTAAATGACGATCAATTAATGATCGGAGTAAAAGAATTTTTAAAAGAAATAAATTTTGAAATAATGATTGAAACTTTTAAAACAATACTACGGTTAAAAAATAAAAAATTCCTGTAAAATTTTAATAGGTTATCAATTAAACTATTTTACTAAAAATTAATTTAAATAGAGTTAATTACTATAAAAGGATTTAAAAAAAATTTTAATTAAAAGAAATTTTATATTTCACAGATTAACTTTAATCATTATTTTTTTTACAATTTAATAGTAATGATGATTTGGTCTTTGTTGTTTTCCTAATCTATCGAAATAGTGATCATGTTTTATATTACCTCCCTCATGTGAATGCTCCGTTCCATCCTCATGAGTATGAGTGTTCATTAGTGGTTTTTTAACTAAAACATCATCAATATTAACAAGAAGGCAGGTTACCTCGACTGCAGTATTTAAAACTTGTTCTTTTACTATAGAAGGTTCAAGAATTTCCCATCCTAATTCGTTAATAGTTTTGTTATATATATCAATTCCAAACCATTTTATGTCATCATTATTATTACTATCAATTTTACTAGTATTTTTTGTAAACTTTGAATGTAATTGGATTAACGAATCAATTATATTCATACCACAGTTTTTTGCAATCGTTAGAGGAATTTCCTCCAATGCCTCAGCAAATTTCATTAAAACAATTTGTTCTCTACCACTAAATTCTAGAGATCTTTTTCTCAATTTATTAGCAATCATTGCCTCGCATGAGCCAGCTCCTATTACAATAGAAGGATTGGAAATGAAGGCCTTTACAAGTGTTAAAGAACTAATTACTGCACGATGACATTCATCAAGTATCATTTTGGAACTAGATCTCAATAACAAAGTTACTGCTTTAGGCGATTTACAATCCTCAATAAAAATCATTTTATCATCACCTATTGTTTTTTCATAAACCTTTCCTGCATATCCAAGATTTTCTTTTAGATTACTATTTTCCAACTCATTTGTTATCTTTGCTCCAGTAGCTTTTTCTAACCAATGCAAATCATTTTCTTTTACTCTTTTAACTGATATTATTCCAGCTTTGGATAAATATTCCTGTGCTTCTAATCCAATTCCCTTACGAGAGACTATTACATTAGAACCGCTATTAACAATATTTTCAATTTTATTTTTTATAATCATATTTTCCTTTCTTTTATATTGAAACATTTGATTTGGATCAGCAATAGATATTTCTGCATCTGTTTTTGTTCTCTTTGACTCAAGATCCTCATCAATTAAAAGAACTTTGGCATTTTCAATAAACCTCGGCATTGAATCATTATCGATTGATTTATCAATCAAGATGCCATTTATTATTTGACTATCTGATATATTGCCTTGTTTTTCTTCAATTTTTATATTATCTGTATCCAGTTGGCCAGTATCATAATCATAGATTTTTTTTATTGCATCTACTAGTAATTTTCCAACCTTATTTGTGTCTGAAAAACTATTATCTAAAGATAAAATCTTTGTTTTAAGACAAGCATCAACTATTTTTGAAATTATTATAATGTCTTTATTACTTACACTTTTTGATATTTTGTTTAACTCTTGTAAAAAATACTTTAACCCTATCTCATAACCTTTGCTAATTATAGATGGCGAAAAATTTTTTATCATCAACTCTTCAGCTTTTTCCAAAAGAGAAGCTGCAATAATCACAACTGTTATAGTACCATCACCTACTTCATTGTCTACTGTATTAGCTGCATCAATCAATACTTTAGCTGCAGGATGCTCTACGTCAATTTTTCGTAAAAAAGTTGCGCCATCTTTTGTTAGTGTGGATTCGCCAATTATATCAATATAGATTTTTTCTTTACCAGTTGGACCAAAACATCTTTCGATTAAATCTTTAATTAATCTTACCGCCAAAATATTATATTTCCTGACATTTTCTTTACCAGTCGTTCGTTGTGTATCTTCACCTATTAGTTGATGCTGATAAGTCATGATTCTGTATGTGCATTGGCTATTTAATATAGTATAATACAAAAAAAGTATATTACAAAAAGCCCTATTATAGTCTTATTATATAAAAAGTATATTACGTATTGAAGAATAAATACAAATATGTAAATTCCATTTATTTTCAATACTTTTTTATAGTTATTAATTATTAAATAAGCTATGAGTACTGTTACAACTGATATTGAAATTGAGAAAGTATCCAGAAAAGCGATAGAATCACTATATGGTCAAAATATAGAAAATTTCAAAGTACGTGTAATTCTTCCTAACGTTTCTGATGAAAATGTAGCTAAAGGAGGATTAGCTAGTTCTGAAAGAAGAGATTCATGGGATGTACAAGTAATTTTTATTTTAAATGGCCTACAATATACTGTTGATTTAATAATTAATGAAAAAGACGGCCAAGTGACCTATGCTCGATTAATTGACAAGATGAGACCACTATAAAGCACTATGCTTTTTAGAAATATTTTATTAGCTTTTGATGGATCAGAACCTTCAAAGAAAGCTGCTGATTATGCTATTCGTTTGTGCAGTTTAGAAAAATCTACTCTAACTATTATTCATGTTATTGATAACATTAAACAAGGAGGAGCAATAGGGCTTAGAGCACGCTATGGAGACGTTGAATTAGTTGAAGGATTTAAAAGGGCAAGAAAAAAAAATATAGAAGACATGATAAAACCATTAGAAAAAAGTGCTAATGATACTGGAATTAAAACTAGTATAGCAATACTAGATGATGAAAGTCGCTCTAAACTTGAAGCAATTATTGATTACATAGAAAAAAACAATATTGACCTTGTAGTAGTAGGATCCAGAGGGCTCTCACAATTTAGGCAATTACTTGTTGGAAGTATTGCATCAGGACTAATCAGCTATTCAAAATGCCCAGCATTGATAATAAGGTAGTCACGTATTAATTTGTATTTTTCAAATAGTTTGAAAGTATTTCCTTTACAAAATCATTTACATTATTACCGTTTTCTTTAGCTTTTTCCTCCAAGTTTTTCCATAATCTCTTGTCCTTTTCCTTGGTAGGGTTGAATACTAACCTGACTGTCAAGAGTCCTTTTGGGGCGCCCCTTTTTATTCCTAATTTTATCATTTCCTCACTTAAGGAACTTGAAGAATTATCAAAAGATGCTAATCTATTTTGAACCTCGATTGGCTGCCTGGCTATCTTTATGCCATCAAATAGAGTTATTTCCCCTTTTTCTATTTTTTCCTGAAGAGATTCTGGAAGATTCAATATACTAAGCCATTCACTTATAGTACTTTTTGGTAATCCATATTTTTGTGAAACACCTGTTATCCCGGATTTTGTAAAATCTACCAATTTTTTAACCATTTTTGCTTTTTCTAATGGAGACAAATCCTTTCGAATTAAATTTTCAAATAATGAGGCTGCTTCAGCTTCTGCCCCCTTTAACTTTGTTATCACTGCAGGGATCTCTTTTTCACCTTTATTATGCAATGCTAAAAACCTTCTTCTGCCTATCAGTAATTTGTATCTTTTAGTTTGATAATCAAAACGTACAACTACCGGTTGAAGCAGATCAAATTTTGAAAGATGTTCTTTCATTAAATTATCTGGCGAATCCTTACCAAAGGTAAAATCCTTGCGAACATTTTCTTCTGCAATATCTATTAGGTTCAATGGTATGTTTTTTATTTTCAATTATCAATCTATATATGGATTCTACATTATTAATTATTTACTATATATACATACATTTATTGTAAATTTTTCATTATAGAAAAATAGTATTATACGCATAAGAATTTGAACATAAATTCGTAAACTACTATAAAAAAAACAATATTTATATTTATAAATAGCCTTCGTTAAAGGATGCAAAGTTTTGCAGAGCAACAAAGAAACGAAATCAACAACTCTAATGAACTTTATAAAATTGCTTTTTTGTCTTATTATATTTCTTTATATGTTAGTAATATAGAGGCAACAGATAAGAATAACAAGATATCAGTAAAAGAGATCTTTGATTTTATTCAAGATTTACAAAGAGAATTGAATGTAGTAGTTCCTCAAATAAGTAAAAAGGACATTAGCTTATGTTTTTATTTATTAAATAATTTGGGGTTATGTTCTTGTTAAAGGTAATTGATAGTTTTTTTAAACTAAAAGAAAAAAAATACAAAGATAATAACTCAGAAGATAAAAGAGGGAACAAACAAAAAATAATTAATTCAAAGAGTTTAGTTAAACAGGGGGAAATAGAAGCTAATAAACAAAACTTTGCTAAAGCTTTAACCTTTTTTAATGAAGCAATAAGAATGGATCCGAATTTTGATTGTTCCTATGGAGATAAAGCATTGATATTGGATATATTAGGTAAATACAATGAATCCATTATTTTATATTCCAAAGCATTGGAATTAAATCCAAATAATCCTATTACATGGCACAACAAAGGATTAACTTTTCTTCATTTAAAAGAATTAGATAAAGCAATAAAATGTTTTGATAACGCTATTTCTAATGATGAAGCTTATTCTAAAGCGTGGTACAACAAAGGTAAATGCTTTGAGATGCAAGGAAACATAGAAAAGGCCCAATTTTGTTTAAGTACTGCAAAAAAATTAGATCCATTTTTATTTACAAAAATAAAGATGAAAAACAACAAGAATTGAATTTTATAACTATATCAAAATATAACATATCAATATAGTATTTTTTTTTTGTTTTAATTTTTTGTAATTTTTACTATTATTTTCCAAAAGTAAATAATATTTAATAAAAGTTTATTTGCAAGAATTACAAATCATATTGATGAAAGAATTAAATATCTTTATAAAAGAAAATGATCTTTCAAAAGTGACTGATATACTACAGAAACATAAAGCAGGAATTACTTTTTTTGAAATACAAGGTACTGGAAGAACACCAAGGGTAACACAAGAAATAGTACATTTTTACCAAACTGGAAGAAAAACAACACCCAAGTTTATAGGAAGAATTCTTGTTATTACTATTGTCCCAGATTCAGATGCAAAATCAATAATCGAAGAAATATTAAATAGATTTGGCGAACTAAAGGAGCCAGCAGGAATAATTTTTGTTAAAGAAGTATCTAGTGCTATTGAAATAGGAACAAACTTAACCGGAGATCAGATATTATATTCGCAATGATATTATTCTAATAATACTTTTATTTTATACATAATTTTAATTTATAAAGAATTTAACTCATTCCGTTCATATCAATTAAAAAAATAAAATAATTTTATAATGATCATTTTACCTCAGGGTAAAAGACACTTAATTTGTAGATGCAAAAGAAACCTAAAATAATTGAGGACTTTTTTATTTTCTTATTTTCTTATTTTTTAATTCAAAAGATTTTACAGACAAAGTATTTGTCGTTGTTTTGGTGGTGGTGGAAACCGGCTTTGTTAATGAGGATTTTCTCAAATTCCCCTTTTTATAAAATGAATATCCAAAAGATATTATTATTATAGTTAATGCTAATAGAGGACCAGTTATTTGAGGAATAATGTTTAAGCCTGTTACTGTTTCATACGATACAATTAATGAAACTGCTATTGCAACAATGCTTAGAGCATATGACATATATCTAAAACCTTTTGTATCAACCATCTTGTGAAACATAGATCTCAAAATAACACTATCTAAAGTATCCAGAGAAATCATACCGATTGCAAAAAAGCCGGTTAGAATCAGTGCAATTTGAATACCCGATGTTGCAGTAACGACAGTCGATAATGTAATAGCTGAAATTTGTGTTGCTGTATCAAATCCTAAACCAAAAATTAAACCCGCAATAAAAGAAGAACCAATAGGCCCCCAGAATGTTGTTTTTTTGGATATTTTATTTGCAAGGATTGCTGAACCGGTCTTTCCCCATTTTTTCATCGAATAAACATTTATTGTACCTATTGTACCCAATGCAATAGTACCAATAATTCCTCCCCAGAATGTTATCTGTTCAACTTTTGTTATACTACCTATCACCATAATTATCAAAATCATTTCCAATACCACAGCTATCATATGTCCAAAGCTAAATCCACTTCCGACCCATCTTGAATTTCTTTTTGTGTTATGAAGCCTCAGTAGGTTATCAATTGCAGTAATGTGATCTATATCTAATGCATGCCTAAAACCTAATACTACCATTACGGGTATAGATACAGCTATAAATGTAAAAAGATCTGTTGTTATCAACTAAGATTCACTCGATCCTCCAGATACAATGCAACATGATATTACTTTTTTAAAAAAAAGTAATACTTAAGGATTATTAAATAATTTGTAGATTACGATTATTCATTTTTAATAAATAAATTTATCGAATTATTTTCCTTTAATGTTAGTTATTTGTAAAAAACAATATCATAAATTTGATTAATTATACGTAATAAACACAGTGAATTATATACTATAACTTATATTGAATAATTATTTGGTTTTAAAGATTTAAGTATTTGTTTATGGGTAAGGGACATATTCTAATAATAAAGTGACAGCAATATAACTAATTTTAAGGTTAATTATAACAGAAAATTGACATCTTTTCCAAATTTAAATATGGCTTGATAATATACTACATAAACAATTATTTTTTTATTACTATATATTGAGCATATTGAGACATTGCATTTATTAATGAATATTTCTTGCCATTTTTTATTCAAATATGTAAAATTAAAATTGAATCACAAAATAAAAATATAATAGAAATTAATATTTTAATTGTTACCTTCTGCATTCATTGATTGCAGCGACAAACTAGGAGTCAAATAATTTATTTTGAAACAATCTTTATGATTTTTTTATCCGATAAAAATTATAATTTCTTGCATTTGTTTCAATTTGAAACAAAAAACTGTGATATCTATCATATTGTTCTCGTTATTAGTCAAATACAAATAAGATAACTTATATACGCATATAGATCAATTTCTGCATATATGAAATGCTTTTTATAAAAATTTTTGTCATATGTATTTATGGATTATTACCAATATAAAATCAAAATAGAAAGTTATTACGATGATTTTCACCGTAATAATTATTATGAATTAGATAGAAATAGAGTTAATAAAAATAAATTGGAGATAAAAGTATGAATATTGTTAAAGCAGAGCAACCATTTTTAATAGAAGCAAAAACTATCAGCGATTTTATCAAGAAAAAGAAGAGTATTTCATATCATTTCATTGACTCATCTCATAGTTTATGCTTAAACAAGATAGAAATAATATCAGGACAGATACAAGCATGTGAAAGACTATTAAAATATGTAAAAGATGAATCAGAGAAAGAAATTATAGAGAAAGAAATTATAGAGTTAAAATTTGCTCTAGATCTAATAAATTTTTAAGTATTTTAAAATAATAGTAAGCACAGCAATTTTTATAATAACAATTAGATTTATTTTTCATCAAGCATATGCAATAATTATTATTAGTATTTGATAAAGGGTTTAAATAAAAATGTCAATCTTGTAAATTATAGATAAAGAAAAAATTTGCATACATTATAATATTTTATCATATTTCAAATTTTAAAACAATTATTATCAAGTTAAAATGTAAGACTTATAAATAAAAAATTTAGAAAACACCATGAAACAGATATACTAAGAGAAAATACAGATAATAAAACAAAAGCATCAATAACAAAACAAAATTTTCAAATTTTAAAAATAATAGAAACCGGTTTTATTAATACTACTGATTGGTCATCATTATACACAAAAGAAGAATGGTGCGCATTCAGGATAGGATTAGCATTATTTGGTGTATCAATTCCTTCTTATCTTGGAAAATATATTTTAGGATGGATTCCTATAGTTAAACCTTGGACAGACATTAGTCACGTCCTTAGATCTAAAGTTTTTGTTCCGTAGGTAGGATTATTTTTAAGTTTTATTTTTCTTTCTATCATTTTGTTACCCGTAAATTGATTCAACGAGGTTAAATCCAAACAATGGTCCATGGGTTTTGCTGTTATTTTCTTTTCCTTATGGGTTATTTGGTTAATCTCTAACTATTCGCATATTGTGAAGGTTATTGGTAGTGCAGAAGTTGGATATGTAATAGCATTACTTGCTGGAATAATCATTGCAAATTTTCTTTGAATACCTTCATGGGAAAGAAATTTAACAATTGAAGAATTATTTATAAAGATTGCAATAGTTCTTTTAGGCGCTAAAATTTTATTAACATCTATTGTAACAAGCGCCCCTACAATTTTGGTAGCAGTTTTTCTTTCATTTCCTGTTGTATGGATAATTGCCTTTTTAATTTCAAAGAAAATGAGTCTTGATAAAAACTTATCAATAACACTGTCTTCAGAAGTAGGAGTTTGCGGAGTCTCAGATTCTATAGCAACAGTCGCATCTATTGAAGATCCAGCAATTTATTCGACGGTTATATCACCAATAATGGTAATTTTCTCTGCCGTAGAAATAATTGTCATGTCCTTTATTGCAGCTACCTTTTTTCCAACTCATTATGATGCAGCAGGAGTTTGGATGGGACTTGTTGTAAAAACAGGCGTAGCTTCCTCGGCAAGTGCATCTGTGGCCGATGGACTTTTAAAGGCCAATGTGGCAACATTAAATGCATCAGTAATTACCAAAGTAATGATTGACATTTGGATTGGTCTAATATCATTTGGATTGGTCTAATATCATTTTTATTATCTACTGCTTGGACTTTTAATAGAAGAAAGCAATCAAATACACATACAAATCCATGATTCTTTGGTATAGATTTCCAAAATTTTTCTTAGGATATATTGAAACAAGTGTCATACCATCAACAATTGCTTTTACATATCCATCAGTCTCGGAAGGTGATAAAGCAGTACCTCCAATAATATCATTCGGAACTGAACCATTAAGAATTATATCTTTTACATTTACATTTTTTGCAATAGGGTTTTCAAAATTCAAAGAAATCAATCTTAGAAACCTGTAATTGCGTATGCAATATCTTTATTATTTACTATATTGTGGGGAGCAAAATCTCATATTCATTATTTGTAAAATAAATCAAAAAATCATTAATTAATGCAATCTAATTTTTTTAAGCAATATTCCAAAGCATTTTTTAAAAAGAATGACCAATGTTAGAAAAGTAAACTTTGATCTTTTATATTTTTTAACATAATTAGAATTCATTATTTTAATTCAGTTTGTTGTTACTTTACATAAGAAAATAAAAATATTAGATAATACAAGTAATAATCAATACAAATCAAAATCAATCAATATGATCACTTGGCATTATTTTTATAATCCATATTCAATTTTGTTTTAATTTACTGTTAGAATTTATTATATACACAGTATTGTTAATAATACAACAAAAGTGTTATTTTTTTATTTATAATTAATAACAAAATATAATGAATTTTTAAAAATAAATATAGATATATTTCTTTTTCCAAGTTAATATTTATACAATTTTCTGTAAAACTAAATCCAAAAAAAATCTTTGATATCAAATATTTTAACATTAATTAACTTTTGTAATTTACTTGTCCAAATAATTTAATCTTGTTTTAGGGCAATTGCAGTATAATACGGCCATATATTTATACATGCAATCATAATAATAACGGAAGCTAATTTTTAATTTTTAATTTTATAATAAATACATATATTTTTATTGTCGTCACTATTTAAAGTATTAAACATTTTATAAAAAATATCTTTTAATCTTATGCTATTACATTATTTACATCGATATAGAAATTCTTAAAAAAGTATTGTAATAATATACTAATTTGCAAAATAATAATAATAGTCTTTATGCTAATATAATAAAGCTTCAAGAACAACTTGCAAAAAAAGTTGTTTTAGAAGACGAATTTGATAAAGAAATTGAATTTGTTTGTGGAGTAGATGTATCTTATAAAAAAGGTATTGCACACTGCTCAGCTGTAATAATTAAAAAAAACAGTTTAGAAATAGTAGAAATAGTTAAGAGCAAAAGTAATATAGAATATCCGTATATTCCTGGACTATTTATACTGAGAGAATCAAAGCCAATACTGCATACTTTAAAATTACTCAAAAATACTTTCCAACTTTTACTTATTGATGGACATGGAATACTCCATCCAAGAAGATGTGGCTTAGCATCTTATATTGGCATAATTACAGGCAATCCGACTATCGGTGTTGCAAAGAGTTTGTTATGCGGAACTCTTCAGGCAGATAATTTTGTAAAATATAATAAAGATATCCTTGGATATGCAATAAAAAAAGAAGGCAAAACGAAAAAGAAAATGATTTATGTAAGTTTAGGGCATAAAATTAGTTTAGGGACTTCTATACATATGGTTAGATCATTGACAAAAAAAGAGGAATTGATTCCAGAACCTCTTAGAATTGCAGATATTAGTTCAAAAGAAAAAGATAATAATAATAATAATAATAACAAATGAATCAATTGATGATTTTTCTATTAAACTTGATAAAGAGATGTATTTAGAAAAAAGATGAAAAAGATTTTGTTTATGATGAGGCAGATAAAACAATAGTTATTATTAAACAATTAAGAACGATTTAAAAATGTTTTATATTCGAGATAATTAACAATGGAAGTTTATATATAATTTTGAATAATAGTTAAATGCTAAGATTTGTTAAAGTTAGCTTAATTATATAATTCAGGTTTAACATATCAAAAAAATTTTAGTTGAGGTTTTGTTGTTGATTGTTACCTAGGATAAGATTATTGCTATTGAGGTTTTGTTGTTGAATATAACTTAAACAATATACAAAGGGTTAATACCATTTAAATCATTGTTAACAAGCACATTGAATGAAAATGTTCTATCCTCAAATGTATTGAGTATATTTGGAAATACACTATTTATTATTGGATTATTTCCTATTGCATTACCATTTTCATCATAAAATAATGCTGTATCTGAACATTGTTTAAGTGAAATTGACTTCCTTTTTTTAAAGTTCCCAACATTAACCATATTTTATTAATTGAATCATATGTTGTAGTTAAGCTTGAAGTTGTAGACTGATTTAGCTTGTCATACATTTAAAGTCTTCTGGAATAAGATTTAGATGTTTTGAATCAAGTGGCAATAGGAATTGGGCAGTAACATTACTTTGATATTGCAAAAGGTTGTTAGATAATGGATTTGAAAATGTATTTGATCTATAATAATTATTGTTGACTTGTTGACCATTGCAAAAATTAGTCAGTACAGGAGATTATACTTTACAGTAAATACATTATTTTACAATATATTTCTGCGCTATTTGTTTCAACATATAAAGGTCTGTACCAACGGTTTGAGTTTAGAACATAATTATGGAATCGGTCATAATGAAAGAAATTTAGTAATGCAATAAAATAGTAATTTAATTCATGAAGAGCATAATTAGAATATGTATTATTAGATGGTATTATAGTGTAGAGCCAACAATAGGATTAGATTTATTCTCTAAATGTGCTACGTATATTGTCAAGTTTTTATCAGTGGCTATTCTCTTTTTTCTTTGATTTATAGTAAGGGATACATTTGCTTTTGTAGATACATCTTTATTTATTATTGGAAAATTGTTCGATCAATTGTTTCTGGATTATCTGTTGTTGTTGTTGTTGTTGTTGTTGAGATGTCTTCCTTTAGTTTGTCTTTATATTTGGATTTGACATCATATTCTTTGGTTTTGGTATCGTCCTTTGGTTTTGAGTCAAATTTAATTTCAGATTTGGTTTCTTTAGATTTGGCATCATCTGCCTCTTCTCCAAATGATGTTTAAAGCTGCTCGGAAGTTATTGCGACAGATAATATCGATAATAAAAGAGATAAAATAAGAAACAAGGCAATTTTTGGCTTTATCATATTTATGACCAATATTGACATTATATTTCAATTTTGTTATTTTTGATATTTTTTATTATAGTAGAATATAATTTTAAATATTTATTGAAATTGTTTCTTTATCAAGTTCTCAAAATCTGCATCCAACATTGTTTTTTTTGCTTGAATTATTGAATCAGCATCATCACCAACAGTGTATCTAAGTTGCCGACTTTCAGATGTTATGGCTTTGAGAATAGTTTTTGCCACTTCTTCTGGATGCGTTGATGATGGATCATTAACCATGGAGTTAAAGTGTTTTGCTACTTTTTGTGTCAAAGAAAAATATGGAGAATTTGGAACCTGAGATTTTTTTGATAAAATACTTGAATTCATAATATTTGTCCTGATAAAACCAGGTTCAATTATAACAACTCTAATACCAAAGGGCTCTAATTCATATGATAACGATTCGCTCATTCCCTCCAATGCAAACTTTGTACTATTATATGCAGACAAAACAGGAACACTCATACGACCTCCAACTGAACTTATGTTTACTATAAAGCCGCCACCTTGTTGCTTTCTCATTATTGGTAGAGAATTCTGTATTACCCTTATTACGCCAAAAAAGTTTGTTTCAAATTGTGATTTTATCTCTTCTAATGACATATCTTCAAGGGAACCAAAAAGTCCATATCCTGCATTGTTTACCAATACATCAATTCTATTTTTTTCTCTAACTATTTTATCAATTGCATCTTTGACAGAATTATCATTGTTAACATCAAGTTCAACAAATTGCAATGACAAATTTTTCTTCTCGGCCATGTCTGTTATTTTTTTTGATTTTTTAATATTTCGCATAGAAGCATACGTATGATATCCGCTTCTTGCCAAAAGAATGGCTGTTTCAAAGCCTATGCCACTAGAGCTACCTGTCACAAGTGCAACTTTTGGTTCTTGCATATACACATTAAACATAAAAGGTAATTATATAAATTAACAAAAAATATTGAAATTCAATACACATCTTGTTACTTACATAATATATTTATGACACAAAAAATAATAAATAACAAATATAGACTATAATGAATTAAAACTTAATATAATTTAAAAAATTGATATAGGTTATTATTAATCATAAAAAAATAAAAATATCTTTTTTATTTGGTGAACAATTTGATTTTAACGAATTATTCCAACTCGAAGGTATATATCCCATGTAATTAATTTTTGATCTGATTCTGCGCTCCATAAATTTTTAATATCTTCTCTAACTAAATCCAATGGATCTGTTTTTCTTTCTATTTGATATTTTTTTACTGCAGACCATGTTTGCATGTAATTGAATAGTTGATACATATTCCAATTGGTTTTCATTTTAAAGTTAGGAGTATTAATCTCCTTAAATGGAAATGGTATTGTTCTATATTTTTCTTTAATATATCTAATTTCCTTTGGCCAAAATTCACCTAAAATATCTCCATCCACATCAAGTCTTTCGATAATTTTATCAATTTTAGGATTAATTTGGTGCATCCCATAACACCATACTGCAATTCTTCCTCCTTCTCCTTTCTTTTTAGAAACTCTATTAACTTCGTTGTAAAATCGTTTAAAATCAAACCAATGTACAGCTGTAGCTACGGTTACCAAGTCAACAGAATTATCAGAAAGGTATGAGGCTGTTGCATCCTCGGCTGGAAATATTTGATACAATATATTTTCTCTTTCAAATTTGTTATCTATTTGATTTCTACTTGCATCACTTGCAATTACATTTTTAAAATATTTACATAAACCTATTGCGGCTTGGCCGTTTCCAGTTGCACAATCCCATGCTAAGTCTTTGTTGGATATCATATTCGATAAAAATTCAAATAATTCATCTGGATAAATGGGCCTTGAAAAAGAATACTCTTTGGATTTAGAAGAAAAATTATCAATGAAATCTTTGGACATTTAGTGATAATATATTATACCCATTAACTTTTTTTAAATTTTTATAATTTAAAATTATTAATTTTATTTTTTATTGATTACAATATTGTTTATCCTATTATAATAAAGAATCCATTTTTAGATTAATATAGATCATTTTTAAAAAAAAATAATAAATCCTTGATATTATTTATAATTAAAATAAAGAAATGCATATTTATTGAAAATGGCAAATGATCTTTGATTTTTACTAAAATCAATCCTAAATAAACCATATGGAAATTAATTGAGATTTACGAAAAACGTTTCCACAGTTAAAAACAATAAATAAAAAGAATTAAAAAAAGCAATATTATCGATATTAATAGAAAGTATATTATTCAAATATTTTTATTCTTCTATAAATAGTAACATCTTTTCAATTTGAGTGTTACAATTTTGTTACTTTATAAATTATCTTAGTATAATTATCTTTACAAGCAGTGCTAATGTAGATATAAATAATCGATATAAAATTTATTTATAATTTGTATCCTACTAACAAAGCAAGCTCTAGCCATTTCCAATAACAATCTACTTCTACAAATCCCAGATCTCTTAACCATTGAAGTTGTTTTTCCATAGACAATAATCTATTTGTTTTATCCTCTTTTTTAGAAGATGTACTCATAGCTTTGAGGAATCTAGTATGTTGAAATACAGAAGGTGAAGATACATGTTCCAAGTTACAAAATATTCCACCGGGATAAAGTACATCATATATCTCTTCATAAAGCGAATACTTTCGTTCATGTTTTAAATGATGTATGGCAAAAGATGAAACTATAGCATCAAAATAACCAAGATCAGGTAATGGATTTTCTAGGTCATGTTCAACTACTTTAACACTAGAATCATTTAAAAAATTACGTTCAACTGCTTTAATCATAAATGGAGATATATCCAATCCAACTACTTCTTCTATGTAAGGTAGATGATCTTTTATCAATCTTATTAAACGCCCGTCCCCAGTCCCGATATCTAGTATCCTCTTGACAGCCGTTGTTGATTTTGATGATGATAGAATTAGATCTAACAGAACTGCTTCTCCTTCTTTTCTATGTGGGATAGAATTGGCTGAATTTAGATAGTTTAAGACATGTTGAGAATCAGACCATTCTTTTTTTGATAATGATAAGTTCAAGTTTCTACCTTTTCTTTTTATTTTAGCATTTATTAAATTTCTTGATCAAGATAAAAATAAATTTGGATCAAATCAATATTATTATTATTCTTTTAAATATGTTAACGAATAATCGAAATTTGCAAGACATTTATACGTTTAATTTTTATCCTAATTGAATTATTGCAAATCATCCACATTCATTTACTTCATTGCCTAAGAAATAGCTTGTTGTTGTATCTGCTACACTAGCGGTTCCAAGTATGCCTTATTTAAAACGAAATCCAGTATAGGATTATAAATTTAAAGGATTAGAACCACCCCACCCCTATTCTATATATATATTTCAAGTAACGGATCATAAAATCCATGTATCTTTATTCCATCATCTTTATCAGATGTTGTTGTTGTTGTTGTTGTTGTTTTGCATTTGACATTTCCTTGGTTATCTACAGAGTTTATTTTTAAAATACCATTATATCCATTAGTATGTATATTCCGATTTCCATCCTGTAAAATTGAAAATGTAAATGCTTTAGTAGGAGTTAATAAAAAAACAAAAAACAATACAGATATTGATGATATTGCAATTGAATTAAAGTTATTAGACTCTATTTTTTTACAATTAATTAAGTAAAAAGAATAATCAATCTTTTTAAAGATTGTATAATATTTAAAAAGAAACATTGACAATAATATGTCTATTTAATTTTATAGATGTTTAAACGTTTAATATTTTTTACATTCATCTGTTATAATACAAGTATCTATTTATTTTATTGTTTTTTTTCAATATTTTCTTTTAATAAAGAGAGGATTTCTTTTACATTATTTATAAGATTTGATAAATTATTATTAATCGTTTGAAGTTCTTTTAAAACATCATCATTAGATACAGGATATTTTGTTTCTGAAAGAGAGTCTATATTAGGAATATTTGTATTATGACACCCATCTGAAAACTCCATAAAATTAAAAGGTATTTATAAAATTTAAGTTTTAAGGTCCACATTTAATTTATTGTATAATACTTTGCATAATAATACATAATATGCATAAAAGTTGTTAAATACAATTACCTTATTAGTAATTTTTTCTACTATGATAGAAAGAAATATACCAAATTAGGTTAATTCTATTGGCACTATAAAGCAAATAGGATTTAACAGCCTATGATCGCTTCTATGTAAAAGATCATGTTTATATGTTTAAATAGAAATTGATAAAGATTAAAACATGAATTAACTAAAATAGAAAAAGTAATTCAAAATAAAGATCAATTTAAGCCAACTGTAACATAGGATAAAGACAGGCATGTTAGTGTTTTATTGAAATTGATATGATTTGATGGATATCAATTAATAAATTCACTGCTCTAAACCATATGGCAATGGATTGGCATATCTAAATATTATTTTTAGCTATACTCAAATATGTTTATGTGATTTAGCAACTAACAAACTATTGCAATATTCCAAATATTACTTTTTTTTAAATTATCAAAATTTTATCTATTATATTTCTAGTATAATTAAATGTCAACAACAAAATCAAATCACTTTATTTTTAGCGTTTATTATTTTAACCTTTCAATAAATTTATTTGACTCATTTAACAAAAATTCATCTCAATAAATAGACAAGCATCTATTAATTTTTAAATATGTAAGATAGATTAGTTTAAGATTTAATTAAAGATATCAAACAGTTATAATATATTTTTTTTAAAATAGAAAAACAAAAAAGTATTTTAATATACTATTTAAAATTCTTCTTTTATGTTTACAAAATTATTGCTGTAATTATTTGGCATTCTTTTAAAATATTATAATTTTTATTTGCAATTGATATTCATTTTATTTTCTTGGATATGTTAATTACAATTATTGCAATTTATTTAAATTATAAATATCACTTTTGCCAAATCTCTTAATTTAATATTATATAAAATAAAAAAAGTTTGACCAATATATAAAAATTAATAGAGAAATAATTGCTTTTTTTAGATTCTACTTGCAGCTCTAGCAACAACTTCAGATAAAGCAGGATGAATATGAACAGTATTTACTATGCTATCTATTGTACCATCACCTGAACGCATAATAACCAAAACCTCATGTATTAAAGTAGAAGCATCAGTCCCTATTATATGGCAGCCTAATATTTTCCTATTATTCATATCAACTAGAAATTTTACAAAACCATCATTATCTTCTATTGCATGACCCATTCCGGTTTTATTATAAGGATATATAGATTTATTATATTTTATGCTCTTTTCTTTTAACTCGCTTTCTGTAAAACCTACACCAGCTATCTGAGGAAAACTAAAAATGGCATGGGGCATTGCAGTATAATTAACTTGTTGCTTTTTGTCATACTGCAAAATATTCCTATAAGCATACTTAGCTTCTAAATTTGCATTGTGCTTAAATTGGTATCTACCAACAACATCACCTAATGCAAATATGCCAGGCATCGTTGTCTCAAGGTTTTCATCTACAACAATAAAACCATTATAGTTGACCTTTACTTTTGTATTTTCCAAATCAAGAGAAGATGTATTGGGAATTCTTCCAGTTGCAACAATTAATTGATCTGAATTGATTTTAATAATTTCTCCATTATCAATATTTTTTGCTACTACATTAAACATTTCAGTTTTTTTATTATTATCTTTAAATTTTGAAACTAATTCTGGATTAAAATTTAAGTAAATGTTAAATTTATTATTAAAAATCGAAGTTAACTTTTCGGCTAAATCTTTATCTTCACTTGGAATCAAAAGATTATTTCTTTGAATTATATTAATTTCAGTTCCAAGGCTACCGAAAAAGTGAGCCAGCTCGCATGTAATATAACCTCCTCCAATAAACGTAATTGTATCAGGTTGTTCTTGTAGTCTCAAAGCTTCATCACTTGTCATGAATCCAGAATTTTCAAGACCTTTTATCTTGGGAATATTAGGTTTTGTTCCTGTTGCAATTAGTATTTTTTCTGCAGTTATAATATCATCAATATTATCATCATCGTAATCATTATAATCTCTTTTTTCTTTTTTGTTCCTAAGTGCAATTTTCTTTTCTCCTATAAATTTGCATTCTTTTGAAAAGAGTTTGGGATTTTCTACTTCCATTAAATTTTTTTTTATATCATCGGATTCAGAATCGGTAATTTCATTTACTCTTGATATTATTTTTTTAAAATCAATTGAAAATCCTTTAACATTTATTCCAAATAGATTTGCCCGTTTTATTGTTTCAATTACATCAGCACTATGTATTAATAATTTTGAAGGTATACAACCTCTATTAAGACATGTTCCACCGAGTCGATCTTTTTCGATAATTGCTACTTTGAGTCCATTATGAAATGCTGCAGCTGTAGCTATATCTAAACCTGAGCCTCCACCTATAACGATAAGATCAAATTTTTGCAAACATTGATTATTCATTTTTAACTATAATAGCCTATAGGCTATGCTAATCCGGTAACGATATTATTGGAGCAACTTAATGTCCACTGTTTTCAAAAAAGTTTAACTTACAAGAAAAAAGATACAAAGTTTGTGCATTGTAGTAGAAATAAGTTTTATAATTAATTGAATTGATAAATTTATATATAATGAAATAATTAATGTTTATTATAAAAAAATTATAGTATAATTATAATGTAAATATCAACTAGAATTATCAGATTAAATTAATTTATCATTGGTTTTATAATATAAATTAAACATAAATGGTTAAAAAACTAGGGATTATCAGCATTGTTTTGGTAGTGTCATTATTTTTAATAACTACTGTTATGTATTGTCCCATTGTTAATGCAGACTCGATTAATAATAATACAGACAATTCTGTCAAATTAACAATACCATTACCATTTAGTTCTCATATTGCAGATCAAATAATTGATGAAAAAAATTATGTTAATAATA
>Ga0134126_10003225_pt1 | contig 20416 bp, 19 predicted proteins | sample KB31752_FD_96881 | JGI IMG/M metagenome (GOLD analysis project Ga0134126, IMG submission 96881) | Terrestrial soil microbial communities with excess Nitrogen fertilizer from Kellogg Biological Station, Michigan, USA - KB3-175-2 | ecosystem: Environmental > Terrestrial > Soil > Unclassified ... | reverse complement strand
GCGCCCGACCTCGTTGCCGAGCTGGCGGATCGCCTCGAGGAACGGCAGGCTCTCGATATCGCCGACCGTGCCGCCGATCTCGACGAGGACGAAATCTTCATCGCCGATGTCGGCTTGGATGAACTCCTTGATCATGTCGGTGACGTGCGGGATGACCTGCACCGTCGCGCCGAGATATTCGCCGCGGCGCTCGCGCTGGATCACGGTCTGATAGATCCGCCCGGTGGTGACGCTGTCGCTGCGCCGCCCCGGCACGCCGGTGTATCGCTCGTAATGACCGAGATCGAGGTCCGTCTCGGCGCCGTCGTCCGTCACGAACACTTCGCCATGCTGATAAGGCGACATGGTCCCGGGATCGACATTGAGATAGGGATCGAATTTCCTTAAGCGCACCTTGAAGCCGCGCGCCTGCAACAGCGCACCGAGCGATGCCGCCGAAAGACCCTTGCCGAGAGAGGAGACCACGCCGCCGGTGATGAAGATGAACCGCGTCATGGACCTTCATCCTAGGGATTGAGCGCGACCCGCACAATCGAAAGCGACTCAGCCACGCCCGAGTCGCCCGAGTCGGGGTGAAAATTTTTTCACGCGTTTTCGTTAGGTCGTCTGGACCCGCGGAACAAGTCCGCGGGTGACGGAAAAAGAAGGTGACAATGAGCAAGTGAGGCGGTGAGGAAGGTTCCTGCGCTTCGCGCGCCTTCATCCTCTCCTCACCGTCTCACCGCCGCTTTGTGAATCTTTGCGGCCCCCCCTAAACCAATAACCGTCATTCCCGCGTAAGCGGGAATCCAGGGCAACAGATCGGATGCCCGCTCCTGAGCTCGTCGAAGGGCGCGGGGCATGACGATGGCGGTGATTCGAGTCCGTATCCCTGGACCCCCGCTTGCGCGGGGGTGACGCTTTCAGTGGTGCGAAATCAGAAATCCGCGCGCTGAGCGCGTCACTTTGCCAGCGGCGCGGCGGGCGAGCTCGGGGTGGCGGGGGCGGTGCCCGCGGGCGGGTTGGTCGCCGGGAGCTGCGGCGCGGTCGAGGGGGTCGGGGCGAGCGGCCCGGACGGCGCGGCGGGCGCGCCGCTGTTCATGAGCGAGCTCGGCGCGCGCTGATGGCTGGAGATCAGGGCCAGCGCGATGCTGGTCGCAAAAAAGCAGGCGGCGATGATCGCGGTCGTCCGCGTCAGGAGATTGGCGGCCGAGCGTCCGGTCATGAAGCCGGACATGCCGCCGCCCCCGCCCATGCCGAGCGCGCCGCCCTCGCTTTTCTGGACGAGGATGACGCCGGTCAGCGCCGCGGCCAGCATCAGATGGATGACGAGAATAACCGTAAGCATGGGACGATTTTTAGCGCTGAGGGCGGGCGAAAGCCAGCGCCGGGGCGGCGCGCGACCGCGGCAAAAAAGCGGGGCCGCGAGCAGCGCGCCGGCGCAAACTCCTACTTGCGCCGGGACGCATCCGAAACCATGATGGGCTTCAAGCGGCGCCCCAGGGGGCGCAGAACCGCCAATGATCGGGAAATAGGGGGCCTTCATGGATATCACCGAGCAGAAATCATCGACCGGCACGGTCCTGCAGTTCAGCGGCCGGCTCGATGGCACCAATTCGGCGGCGACCGATACCAAGCTCGCGGACGCGGTCAGCCGCAACCCGGCGCTGGTCCTCGACCTTGCGGCACTCGATTACATCTCCTCGGCCGGGCTGCGCGTGCTCTTGAAAGCGGCCAAACAGGCGCAAACGGCGAAACAAAAGCTGGTTTTGGCCGGGCTTCAGCCGTCGGTGAAACAGGTCTTCGAGATCAGCGGCTTCAGCACCTTGTTCTCGACCTTCCCCAATCGCGATGCCGCGCTGGCCAGTCTGAAATAAGCGAAAATACCCCCATGCTCACTTGCGCCGAAGAACTGCTGCTCCTCGCTCATGACGAGAAAAGCGGCCAATTCGCCAACCTCCAGGACCTGTTGATGAATACGGCGCTCGCCGGCGCCGTGCTGATGGACCTGGCGCTCGCCAACCGGCTCGACACTGACCTCTCCTCGCTGGTCGTGCTCGACCGCGCGCCGACCGGCGAGAAACTGCTTGATTTTGCGCTCCAATCCGTCGCCACCCTGCCCGCCAAAACGACGACGCTCGATGCGCTCGACGTGCTGCGCAAGCAAGGCGACGAGCTCGACCGGCTGACGATCGCGCGCCTCATCGAGCGCGGCATCCTCAAGGAAGTCGAGGGCCGCATCCTCTGGGTGTTCGAGAGCCGCCGCTATCCGCTGATCGACGGCAAGGAGCTGCGCGAGGTGAAGCGCCGCATCGCCGATCTCCTCTTGAGCGACGACATCCCCGATCCGCGCGACGTCGTCATCATCGCCCTCGCCCAGGCCTGCGGCCTCTTGAGCCGCGTCTTCTCGGAAAGCGAGCTGCGCAGCGCCGAAAAGCGCATCGACCAGATCGCCAAGCTCGATCTCATCGGCCAGGCGATGACCGATATGATGATCGAGCTCAACGCCGCGCTGACGAAGCTGATGCCTTACGGCTGAGCTTCAGCCACAAGCTTCGACAATCGCCCAAAAATCGGCGGCGACAAGGCTCGCGCCGCCGACCAGCGCGCCATCGACATTGGCGACGCTCATCAGCTCTTTCGCATTGCTCGGCTTGACCGAGCCGCCGTAAAGGATGCGCACCGCCGCCGGATCCGTCGCCTTGCCCGCGAGCAAGCGGCGTATATGGCCATGCACATCGGCGACCTGCTCCACCGTCGGCGTGCGGCCGGTGCCGATCGCCCAGACCGGCTCGTAAGCGATCACCAGCGCGCGGCTGTCGAGACCGTCGGGGAGCGAGCCGGCGATCTGCCGCGCGATCACCGCCAGCGTCTCGCCGGCATCGCGCTGCGCCAAGGTCTCGCCGATGCAGACGATGCTACAAAGCCCCACTTTGTATGCCGCGACGGTTTTGGCCTGCACGTCGGCGTCGCTCTCGCCCTGATCGACGCGGCGCTCGGAGTGACCGAGAATCACGTACGAGCAGCCTGCATCCTTCAACATCGGCGCGCTGATCTCGCCGGTATGCGCACCCTTCTCCGCCGCGTGGCAATTCTGCCCGCCCAGCGCGACATTGCTGCCGGCGATCGCCTCCGCCACCGGCGCCAGCAATGTCGCCGGCGGACAGAGCAACAGATCACAAGCCGGCGCTCCCTGCCGCGCCCGCGCGACGATCGCGCGCGCCAGCGCCAGCCCGTCGCCTTTCAGCCCGTTCATCTTCCAATTGCCGGCAGCGAGTTTACGCATGCGTTTTCTTTCCTTCGGCCGGAGCCTCTAGCATAGAGGCCGCCCGATCCGCCAGCCGGCCTTGCCTGGCTTCATCCGCACACCTATCATTCACACGCCGCCGAGACGCGGCTTATCCCTCATATTTCGCCGCAGATTCAACATGCTTCAAGCAATCCGGTCCAAGGCCGAAACCTACGTCATCAAAGTGCTGTTCGCGCTTCTGACCGCCAGTTTCGCCCTCTGGGGCATTGGCGATATTTTCCGCAATTGGGGCACCGACACCTCTGTCGCCAAGATCGGCCCGGTCCAGATTGGCGCCGATCAGGTGGGCAAGGAAGCGCGCGCGCAAATGGATCAGCTGCGCAACGTGTTGCCGAACGGCATCGATGCCGACCAGGCAAAGCAGCTCGGCATTCTCAATTCCGCAGTCGAGCGCATCATTGGCGGAACCCTGCTCGATCTCGAGACAAAGCGGCTGAATCTGCTGGTCAGCGACGACGCCGTTCGCCAGGCGATCACCAACGATCCGACGTTCAAGGGCCAGCAAGGCGGCTTCGATCGCAACCGTTACGTCCAGCTCCTCGCCGCCAACCAGCTGAGCGAGACCACTTACGAATCGTCCGTGCGGACGCAGATGATCCGGAATCAATTGACCGATGCCGTCTCCGACGGCATGAGCCCGCCCGCCGCGATGGTCGATGCGCTCTATCGCTCGCGGGCCGAGCGACGCATCGCCGATATTGTGACCCTCACGCCGGCAGCCGTGCCGGCGCCGCCGACCCCGAGCGACGACCAGATTTCGGCCTATTACAACGCGCATAAGGACGACTTCCGCTCGCCGGAGGAACGCGCGATCACCGTCGCGACGCTGAAGCTCGACGATATCGCATCGACCGTCGCCGTGACGCCCGAAAAGCTCAAGGCCGAATACGCGGCGCGTCAGAACGACTACCAGACTCCGGAGCAGCGCAACATCCAGCAGATGCTGCTTCCCGATGAGACGACCGCGAAGAATGCGAAAGCGCAGCTCGACAGCGGCAAGGATTTCGCAAGCGTCGCGAAGACGCTGGCGAATGCCGATGCTTCCTCGACCGATCTCGGCTGGGTAAAAAAGGACGATCTCCCGGAAGAGCTTGCCGGCGTCGCGTTTTCACTTCCCAAAGGTAAGGCGAGCGATCCGGTGCAGACCAGCTTCGGCTGGCACATTCTGATGGTCGCCGACATCAAGCCAGCAGCGACCCAAAATCTTGATTCGGTAAAGGACGCGCTGACAAAGGACATCCAGCGCGACGCAGCAGGCGATGCCATCGCCAAGACGGCGAATGATATCGACGACGCTACCGCGGGCGGAGCGTCTTTCGATCAGGTGGTGCAGAAATTCGGCCTCAAAACCCAGAAGATTGCCGCGATTGATGCGCAAGGCCGGGGGCCCGGCGGCAAGCCGATCGACCTACCGCAGCCGAGCGAAGCCGTGCTGCAACAAGCCTTCACCGCCGGCCAAGGCGAGACGAGCCCGCTCAGCGAGCTTGGCGAGGAGGGCTATTTCCTCGTCCATATCGACAAAGTCACCCCTGCGGAGGTGCGCCCGCTCGCCAATGCGCGCCAGGATGTCATCGCCGCTTGGCAGGCTCAGCAGCGGAAAGACGAGCTCGAGAAGCTAGCCGCCTCGATGGTCGGCGATGTGGATGGCGGCAAGAGCCTCAAAGATGTCGCGGCGGCGCATAAGCTGACGATGACGACCAGCCAGCCGCTGTCGCGTACCAGCGACGCGCCGACCGCACCACCTTCCCTGATCGCCGCGCTGTTCAACGCGAAGCCGAATGCTGCGGTCAGTGCGGGGGCTGGCGACAATGTCGTAGTCGCGCAGCTAAAAGCGATCCAACCGGCCGACCCGGCGCAAGATCAAGCTGGCGTCAAGCAATTGACGAACCAGCTCTCTGCGTCGATGAAGTCCGACATGCTCAACGCCTATACCCAGACGCTGCGCGCGACTTTCCCGGTCGAGATCAACCAGACCAATCTCGATCACGTGCTCTGACCTTTCCTCATGGAGATTTCGCCCAGCTTCGAGGAATTCGATCGCCGCCGCGCGGCAGGAAAGCCGATCCTGGTCTGGACCGATCTCATCGCCGATCTCGACACGCCGGTTTCGGCGATGATGAAGCTGGCGGATGGCCAGCCAATGAGCTTTCTCTTCGAATCGGTTGAGGGCGGCGAGCGCATCGGCCGCTATTCGATTATCGGCATGAAGCCCGATCTGATCTGGCGCTGCTTTCGCAACCAAGCGCAGATCAATCGACACGCTCTCGACAATTCCAACGCCTTCGCACATGAGAGCAAGGCTGCTCTCGATTCCTTGCGCTCGCTGATTGCCGAATGCCGGATCGAGAGTGATGGCAAGCTGCCGCCGATGGCTTCGGGTCTTTTCGGTTATCTCGGCTATTCGACGGTCGGACTGATCGAGCGACTGCCCGATACGAAACCGGATAGGCTCGGCATCCCCGATGGGCTGCTCCTCCGCCCGACCATCGTCTGCATCTTCGACAATGTCTCCGGTACCGTGACGGTCGCTACGACGGTCTGGCCGGGGACGCTTTCGGCGCGCCAAGCCTATGAGGCGGCGCGCGAGCGGCTCACCAAAGTGATGCGCGATCTCGATAAGAGCTTGCCGGCGCGGCATTCGAGCGACGCGACGCCAGGCTCCACTCCCGCGCCGCAGAGCAATATGAGCCGCGAGCAATGTCTCGCGATGGTCGAAAAAGCGAAGGAAGACATCCGCGCTGGGGAAATCTTTCAGGTCGTGCCGTCGATGCGCTTTACGGTGCCGTTCGCGCTGCCAACTTTCGCACTCTATCGCGCGCTGCGCGGGCTCAACCCGTCGCCTTTCCTCTTCTATCTCAATTACGGCGATTTCGCCGTGGTCGGGTCGAGCCCCGAGATCATGGTGCGGCTGCGCGACGGCAAGGTCGAGATTCGGCCGCTCGCCGGCACGCGACGCCGCGGCAAGACACCGGAAGAGGACAAGCAGCTTGAAGAGGAGTTGCTCGCCGATCCGAAAGAGCGCGCCGAGCATCTGATGCTGCTCGACCTAGCGCGCAACGACGTGGGCCGTGTCGCGAAGATCGGCAGCGTCCACGTGGCCGAGCAATTCGTCATCGAGCGCTACAGCCACGTCATGCATATCTGCTCGCACGTCGAGGGCCGCATCGATCCGAAATACGAGGCGCTCGACGCGCTGCTCGCCGGCTTCCCCGCCGGCACGCTCTCCGGCGCGCCCAAAGTACGCGCGATGGAGATCATCGATGAACTCGAGCCCGAGCGGCGCAATCTCTACGGCGGAGCGATCGGTTATTTCTCCAGCGACGGCAGCATGGACACATGCATCGTGCTGCGCACGGCCGTGGTCAAAGACGGTAAGATGATCGTCCAGGCGGGCTGCGGCGTGGTCGCCGATAGCGATCCCGCTGCCGAGCATCAGGAAATCCAGGACAAGGCTCGCGCCCTGCTGCGCGCTGCCGAGGACGCCGCTCGATTCGCCGGCACCGTTAAGCCTTGAAAAGCAAAAAGGCCGCAGCAAAAGCTGCGGCCTTCGCGAAAAGAGGAGAGACGCGGTTACTTTGCCGGCGCCATCTCGCGCGCGACGGCCGCCGTTTTTGCCGGCGTCGGATCTTTGAGATTGAGGATGCGCCTGGCGTTCGCATAGAAGATCTTGTGCTGATCTTCCTCGGACAGCTTCATCTCATTGAAGAGCTTCAGACAGGTCGCCGGGTCCCAGCACGGATAATCGGTGCCGTACATCACGCGATCGACGCCGAAATATTCGATCGCCCATTTCATGCCCTGGGTGTGCGGCGTCACCGTATCGGTATACATGCGATGGATGTATTCGCTCGGGGCATGTGGCAGCTTCGCGCCCTTACCGTTCTTGTCCATGCGGCCCGATTGATAGGGCAGCGCGCCACCAGTATGCGACATGAAGATCTTGAGGTTCGGATGGCGCTCCATGACGCCCGAGAAGATGAGCCGCATCGCGGCGACGCTCACCTCGATCACGCGGCCGAGCGAGACGAAGAGCGCGCCATTGTAGCCGTCGATCAGCATGTCCTGGAACACGGCGTCGGTTGGATGGAGAAACAGCGGCACGCCTAGCTTCTCGACATAGTCGTAGAACGGCTCGAGCCGCTCGGCATCGATGCGCGGATCGTCGCCGACGCTGCCGGGCAGGTTCACGCCCATCAGGCCGAGCTTATTGACGGCATGATCGACGACATCCATCGCGGTCTGGGTATCGACCAGCGGCACTGCGGCGCTCGCCCAAACGCGGCCCGGATGCGTGCGCTGCGCCCAGGCCATCTCTTCATTCCATTGGGTCGCGAAGTCGCGGCCCATGATTTTGTCCATGTAGGAGAAAGCAACCGAGAACGGGCCGATCGAGCAGACGACATCGATCTGATGCCCGAGGCTGTCCATGTGGGCAAGCTGCTCGTCGACATCGAACCAATCAGTCCAACCGCCGAGGAATTTCTCTTGACGACCCGAGGGGCCAAAGAATTCGTAGCCGCCGCGATCGTTAGGCTCGGAGCGCGGGAAATCCTTGCGTTTGCACAGCGCCTCGAAGACCGAGCGCGGCCACCAGTGGAAGTGGGAATCAATGATATGCATCAAGGGTCTCCTACCGATCGGCCACGCCACGAAGCGGGCGGGTTCTGAGCTTAATACTAGGGATTGAGACCGGTTCCGGTCAACAGAGCCGAAAAGAGTTACGATTCGACAAAATCTGCTGAAAATCTGCTACGTCGCGTCTTTTAGGACCAAGCCGAGCACAACCGGCATGGCCAGTAGCACCAAAGGTAGCTGGACCACGATGCCGGCAATGATGGCGATTGCCAGCGGCTGGAGCATCTGATCGCCGGAGCCGCTGATCGCGGCCCCCAAAGGAGCCAGCGCCAAGATCATCGCGATCGTGCTCATCGTGATGGGCCGGAGGCGATTGAGAGCGGCCTCGCGCAAAGCCGCGCGGGCCGGCTTGTTCTTTGCCAAGGCTTGATATTCGGACGCGAGAAAAATTGCCATTTCGGTGGCAATGCCGATGATCATGACCATGCCCATCATCGCAGTGATGTTTAGTTCGACGCCGGTCAGCCAGAGTCCCAAAAAAACCGCGCCGGCCGAGATGAGCGATGCCAGGATTATCACGAGCGATAAAATGAAGCTTTCATACAGAAACAGGAGCAAGGCAAACTCCGCGACCACGGCGGCGGCGAATACTTTCACCATGCCGCTGATTGCCAATTGCTGCTGCCGATATTGTCCCCCAACTGTGTAATAAACGTTGGGCGGCAAGGCACCCGGCTTATTGAGCGCGCTCTTCACAGCTGCGACGGTCGAGCCGAGGTCGTGATCACCACTGATTTCGGCGGTCACTGCAACGATCTGTGCCAGATTATCGCGCGTCAGCTCTGGCTGGCCGCCGACAAAGTCGATCTTTGCAACCGTGCCCAAGGTGAAAACGCGGCCGTCTGGCGAGCGCAGCCGAAGCTTCTCCAACTGGTCTCGATATATTCTCTCTCCAGGCGGATCGAGCCATAGCCGGACCCCAACATCCTGGAGCGCACCAAGGTATTTGGTGGCGACCTTGCCTTGCAGGTAATCGGTAACCTGACTTTCCACTTCGTTCGGCGTCACGCCTTCTATTCCCGCGGCGGCAGGATCGACCTTGATCTCGAGCGCATCCCCCGCGGGAACGATGCCGTTGTTCACCGAGGCAGCTTCAATGCCGGGCACGTTGGCGAGCATGCTCGCGACCTTGTCCGCGGCGCCGCTCAACGCATCGGGATTACCTGCGCTGAGTTCCACGACGACCGGCTGTGGACGGCCGACCATGTCCCCAATCATGTCATCCAGGAGCTGGTGAATGTCGATGTGAATTCCCGGCACTTGCGCGGTGATCTTGCCACTAATGTCGTCCATCACTGACCAAATCGCCGGGCGGTGAGAAGAATCAGCGAGCTTGATGAAGAAATCGCCTTGGTAGCTTTCCTTGAAGTCGCCCCCCAATCCGGCTCCCGTGCGACGAGAATAGGTCTCGATGTCGGAATCTTTTTTGAGAATCGCCTCGACCTGCTCGAGTTCGCGATTGGTTTCCGCGAGCGAGGTCCCTGGCTGAGTATAGTAATCGAGAACGAATCCCCCCTCGTCCATGCGCGGCAGAAAGCCCGTACCGACCCGCGAATAACCGAGGTAACCCAAAGCGACCAGAACGACAACGCCAGCAGCGATGAACGCCGGCCTGGCAAAAAGTCTATCAAGCGTGTGGCGATGCGTGCGCCGCAGCCAACTCTCGCGAAGCGCATCGGGATCGTGCCACTTCTCGAAATCGATGATGCCGGCGGCGAGGAGCGGCACCGCGTAAGCGGCAAGCAGATAGGAGATCACTAGCGCGGCCGCCATCGTGATCGAGAGGAACTTGAAGAACGCGCCAGTGAGCCCGGAAAGAAAGGCCAGCGGCACGAAGATGATCAGCGTCGCGAGGCTCGAGCCGAACAGGGGCTGGAGAAACTCGCGGGCTGCGCCAAGGACGTTCGTCGAGGCGTCCTCCACACCAGGAGCGCCGGCCCGGCGCGCGATGTGCTCGACCATGACGATGACATCGTCGATCAGCAGACCGATAGCCGCCGCGATCCCGCCCAGCGTCATGATGTTGAAACTCATGCCGAGGACCGACAGGACCAGGATCGTGACGAAAACGGACAACGGAACGACGAGAATGGCGACAAGCGTGGCGCGCCAGTTACGCAGGAATGCGAGGATCACAAGCGCTGCAAACACGAGACCAATCGCAATCGCCTCGCCGAGCGCGCCGATCGAAGAACGGACGAGCTCGGTCTGGTCGTACCATTTGACCAGCTGAATCGAAGCAGCCTGGCTTTTCATGAAAGTGTCGAGCTTCTCCTGCGCCTGCGCCGCGAGCGTCAAGGAATCGGCATTATCTTGTTGAAATACGTCGAAGGTGACGGCGGGCCGGCCATTGTCATTAACGAGGAGCCATTGCGGCACCGATCCCATCGTCACCGTCGCGATATCGCCCAACCGGACGAGATCGCCTTTGGGCGCGCGGATAGTCATATTCTGAACGGATGCGATCGATGTAAACCCGTTATTGCCGACCGCAAGGTAAAGGAGGTCGTTGTCCTCGAGCCGGCCTAGCGCGGTCACCGCGTTCGTGTCAGCGAGCGCTTTCGAAACATCGTCAAGCGTCAGATCCACCGCCGCAAGCTGGTGGGGATCGATGACCACCTGAATTTCCGGGGTCTGACCTCCGAGGACGCCGACACGGCGGATCCCCTCGATGCCGGTCAGCAACGGCGCGATCTGATATTCCGCGAGCTTCCGCAAATCCGCCGAAGCAACCTGATCCGAGATGAGCGCATAGGAAACGAACGGAAAAATGGCGTTCGGGCTCATCTGAAGAATGTCGTAGGTGGTCCCGGTCGGTAGATTGGGCAGCTTTTGTGCGAAAGCGGCATTCGTCGCGAGAAGAGCCTGATTCATGTCCGCTTGCCACGGGAAATCGACAAAGATTTCCGCAGTGCCGCGCGAGGTCGTGGAAGTTACATCCACGGCTCCCGGCACAGCGCGAGCCGCCTCCTCGAGGGGCTCAGTGACATCGATCAGCATCTGTCTCGCCGGCATGCTGCCGGCCGAGATTTCGATGCGGATGCGCGGGAAGCTGGTTACGGGGAAAAGACCAACCGGAAGTGTTATCCCCGCGTAGATTCCTGCCATTGCCAAAGCAGAGATAACGAACAGTATCGCCCGGCCGTGGCGTGTCAGCCAACCGATGTAGTTCATGGCGATCGCGGATCGACGGCACCGCCCGTGTCGCTCGTGTGCATTTTCATGCCGTCTTTGAGCTGATAATTTCCGGCAAGGACCAACGGTGCCGATGTGTCGAGCGGGCCGTCGACGATGTCCTGATCGCCTGTCGCGTCGAGAACGCGGACCGGCACGCGCTTTGCCGTCATGTTCGCTGCCTGGACGACATAGGAATGGCCCTGATCGTCGACCAGGATCGCCTCGTGCGGCACGATATAGCCCGTGGCTTCGCCCGTGGTGATCGTCGCCACGGCCGCTTGTCCCGGCAGGAACTTGCCCGCGGGCAAGGCGATCTCGATTGGAATCGTCCCGCTCGCCGCGTCGACCATGGCGCCGCGCAACACGACCCTGCCTGTCACGCTGTCACTCTGGCCGACGGCTTTGATCGTCGCCGAATTGTCAACTGCGATCGCGGCTGCCTCGGCCGGAATAACTCCCGCCTTGAGCACGATCTCGCCCGGACCTGCGAGCGATAAAAGCGGCGCTCCTTCCGATACGATGCTGCCGGGGCTTGTCGCGATTGCCGTCACGACAGCCCGGAACGGAGCCTTCAGGGTGTTCGCGCCGCCGGCGCCTTGGGCTTGCAGCGCGGCGAGCGCCGATTTCGCATCGATTTGGGATTTCTCGGCATCGGCGAGTTGCTGCGCGGTCGCGAGGTGCTGCTGCACCATGGTGTGCATGCGTGCGACCAGGTCTGAAGCAACGCGCGAAGCCGTTTCGGCTTGTGCGTAGGCAGATTGTGATGCGGGGCTCGGCGAGAGCCGTAGCAGCGCGGCATTCGCGTCGACTTCTTGGCCCTGCCGGACATAGATTTCATCTACCACTGCCGAGGCCGACGCCATGATGGTGCGCAGAGCCGAAGTGCTCGGCTGGACCCTGCCATAGGCTGTCACGGTCTGGGGCAGGCTGCCTTTTTTTAGCTGTGTCAGCTGAACCTGGACGTTCGGCTCCGCCTTGGTCTTCTCTCTCGGCTCGTCTTCTGCCAAGGCCATGATGCTCGCAACCGACATTGCAACCGCGAGCAAGGCGAACTGAAAGTGCCGCCGCATCAAGCGTCCTCGCTCGTGTCAGGGGGGACGATCCGCGTGTCCGGCAAGCCCGTGCCAAGCTCGACGGTCAGGGTGATCTCGACCTCGCCAAGACTGCGCTCGAGCGCAATGACTTCGAGTTGCCGCTGCAAGGCAGTCGTCTCGAAATCCGTCCAGGCGCGCTGGTCGAGATTGGCTTGCGCGTAGGCCGATCGAGCCGAACGCGCCAATGTTTCGGCGCTCGCGGCGGCCGCGCGCGCGGCAGCGAGGGTCGCATGCAATCGCGCGTCCTGCGCCCTAAGGCCGTTAATTCCCGCGACCGCATTGTCGAGCCGCGCTTGGTACTGCTCATGGAGCAACAGGCGCGTCGCGTTGCTCGTCGCGATATGACCCTGATTGCGATTGAAGAGCGGCAGGTCGAAGGTCGCGGTTGGCCCTGCAGAGCGCACTCCGGTGTTGTCGGAGTTCCAGGAACCCCCGAGCGTAAAAGCAGGAAACTGTCCGAGAATGGCGGCGCGGACATCTTCGTCGGCGGAGCGATAACCAAGCTGCAACGCGATGAGGTCGGGCCGCTGCTCTGGAAGGCCGGTAACGAGACGATCGATATCCGAAGGGACGGGTGGTAATTGCGGTGATGCTATGGCAAAGCGCACATCGGATGCGAGGCCCAGCAACCCATCGAGCTCTTGCCAGGATTTCAGCTCGTCGAGTTCCTGGGTTGCCAGCGACTGCTCAACCGTCGCCTTCGCTGCTGCCAGTGGCGACAGCGCCGTGAGATCAAGATTTCCGGCTGCGGTCGCACCTCTGACTTTGTCGTATGCGGCTGAGACGATCTCGAGCTCACGCTGTTGCGCATCGATGGCCTGACGGCCCCAATAGAGATCGAGCGCGAGCAGTCGCGCTTTCTGCGCCACCTGCCATTCCTGCCACAACTGCTCCGCGTTCACTTCTGCAACATGCGCTTCGGCCGCATTGACGCGGGCGCGATACGTAACGAGCGCTGTGATATCCTCTGACAGCGAAGCGGCAAAGGACGCAGCGGTACCAGGGCCCCCGAGCAGCGCACCGTAAGCCAGATTTGCCGAGGGATTTGGTAACAGGCTCGTTTGCACGAGCTGCGCCTGTGCGACATTGATCTGCCCCCATTCCGAGCGCAACTCTGGATCGTTAAGAACGGCGAGCAGCCCGACCGAATTCAAATCCAGAGGCCTGGTCACGTCGATAACGGTACTTATGGGTGCGGGAAGCTCGTGCCGTAACTGCGCGAGACCAGGTGCAAGGTCGGCGCGCTGTGCCAACGGAAGCGAGTGGTAGCTTGTGCAGCTCGCGGTGGCGGTGCACAGGATTATCGCAACAGCGGATCGACGTAAAAGATGAATCGTTGGTCTATCCCAAGCACACATTCGAGCCGTTTACGTGTTCAGCAAATTTCATTGGGCAGGCTTCTGCAGTACGGCCAATTCCCGCGAAACGCTCCAGGAGCCGCAACGGAACCATTCTCACGCAAAAAAATTGGCTCGTGCGCAGCCTACCAATCTCATCAGGCGCCCAGCGACAACATCCTGCCGTATTGTGGCCCGCTTTGAGTCGCAAAGCGTTTCGATGATGGGTCGACTTCGGCGGTGATGCCATCTTAAGGCGCGATGGCGATCTCAGAATCCCGCGGGCCGACCTGTTGAACCGGTCGGCAACACGCACGTACCAACCCTCTCAATCGTCAGCACCAGACCAGCAGGACAACCACGTGAACACATTCACGACACTCAGCAAAGTGCCGGCCGTCACAATCGGCTTCTGGATCATCAAGATCGCGGCCACCACACTCGGCGAGACCGGCGGCGATACGGTGACGATGACATGGCTCGGCGAAACGACATCCCACCCCAATCCTTACGGCTACTTAATCGGCACCGCGATCTTTCTCACCGTGTTCGTCGTGCTGGCAATCTCGCAGATCGCGGCGAAAAAGTTTCACCCGTTCCTCTATTGGGCGACGATCGTCGGCTCGACTACGGCCGGCACGACGATGGCCGATTTTGCCGATCGCTCCCTCGGGCTTGGCTACCCCGGCGGCTCGCTGCTGCTGCTGTTCTGCGTGCTGGCTAGCCTTGCGGCCTGGTCTCGGTCGCTCGGAACCGTCTCGGTGAACACCATCATCACGCCCAAAGCCGAGGTGTTCTATTGGATCACCATCACCTTTTCACAGACGCTCGGCACGGCACTAGGCGATTGGGCAGCCGATGCCGAGCTTGGGTATGGCGGTGGCGCGATTGTCTTCGCGGCGATGCTCGTCGCCGTCGCGGCGGCCTATTTCTGGACGAATGCCTCGCGCGTGGCGCTGTTCTGGACGGCCTTCATTCTGACGCGGCCTTTGGGCGCGACGGTCGGCGACTTTCTCGACAAGCCTCTGAACCAAGGTGGCTTCAATCTCAGCCGGCCCCTTGCCTCGGCGGTGATCGCTGTCTTCATCGTCGTTTGCATCCTGGTGATCCCGCAGCGCCCGGGCGTGCATCCCGGCTCGCCTTCGGCGGCGGCGCGATAGGCGCCGATGCTCACATTCCGCCGGCCTGCAGCTTTGCCAGCTCGGCGCGATAGGCGGCGATGACCTTCGCGCCATCCGGCGTGCGTGCGACCCAGGCGGCTTCGAGGGGCTTCATCTTCTCGCGCCACGCCGCCGTCTGCGCGTCGGTCAGTTGGATGATCGTCCGCTTATCGCCGCGAGCGATCGTCTGCTCTTTTCCGTCCTTGCGCTCTTGATCCCACCAGGCGCCGAACGCGCGGCTCGCCGCCTCGCCCGCATGGGCGTCGAGCAGCTTTTTCACTTCGGGCGAGAGCGATGAATATTTCTTCTTGCTCATGAAAATCATCGCTACCGAGGTGCCGAGCGTCGTGTCGACATGGTAGCTGGTGACCTCCGCGAGCTTGAAAGGATTGAACGAGGTCCATGACACCGCGGCTCCATCGGCCGTGCCGCGCTGGATCGCCGCGTACATCTCGAACAATGGAATCGAGAGCGGCGATCCGCCCAGCGAATTGATCGCATCCGCGTTCACCTTCGATGCGACGATCAGCTTTGCCCCGCCAAGATTGTCGAGGGACTTGAGCGGACGGGCAAGATGGATACCGGCCGGCGTCAATGCCACGAGCAGCAGCGGGTGGATGGTGTCGTATTCGGCGTCGAGAATTCCGGATTGATAGGGCGCGATAGCGCGGTTGAGCCTTCGGCCGAACTTCGCGCCATGAAAGGCAAGGTCGCGACATCGGAACGCGGAAACTTCCCGGCAACGTCGTTCTGCAAGATCCAGCCGATCTGGATCACGTCATCGAGAACACGGTCATAGGCGTTGGTCGCATTGGCGATCGCCGTGCCGTCGCGTATATCGATGCTCAGCACGCCCTTGCCGTCGGCATTGATGGCTTGCGCCCAGGGATGCATGAACAGGGCATTGGGATGGGATTCACCGGGATTCGCCGTGGCGAAGATCAGCGTCGTGTCATCCGCCGCCGCGACTCGCGCTCCGAGAAGCGCCGCAAAACAAAACAGCGTCAGAGCGGCAAGGCGCAGCATGATCTCCTCCCCGAGGGCATTATTCGACCCATTATCGCCGGTTCGCTGCCGAGTGAATAGTGCGGTAAGATGGACCAACACAGGGAGGTGACGATGTTCAAGCGGATCGATCATGTCGAGCTGATCACCGATCAGCCGGAGCGGACGGAGAAATTCTATACCGATGTCCTTGGCTTCAAAGTGCGCGGCCGCAACAAGGTCCCGCAAGCGAACAATGCCGTGCTCAACCTCGTTTATCTCGATCTCGGGGGCACGACCGTCGAGCTGATGAGCTACGAGGGGGCGAAGCCCAGTGCCGCGCCGACGGGGCTCCATCTCGGTTATAACCTCATCGCGCTCGAGGTCGACGACATGTCGAAAGCGCTCGATTATCTCAAAGGCCATGGCGTCGAGGCGGTCTGGGGCCCCGTGCAGCTGAAGAACGCGGCGCGCGCCGAGATCACCGATCCCAATGGCTATCACATCGAACTGCGGCAGTGGTTTTAACCGCGAGCTTCCGACCGCATTGTCCTCTCACCGACCAAAGCGATAGGATGAGCGCCCAGGCGGGATTGAGGGAGGATGCGATGGCGGGTGGTTGGATCGACGTCCACGGACATTTCAACGTCATCGCGTTGCGCCCCCCGGGCTACGATCCCAAAGGCAAGTGGGAGTTCACGCCGGAGACCAGCCTCGATTTCATGGATCGCACCGGCGTTGCCGCGCAGTTGCTCTCGAATTACGGACCGCAAACCACCGCCGCAATGATCGCCGTGAACAATCACGGCGCGGCGCTCGTTGCAAAATACCCCGAACGTTTCGGCCTTCTGGCGCAACTGCCGCTTGCAGAGCCCGAGAACGCACTCGCCGAGCTGCAACGCGGAATCGACGAGCTTGATTGCGAGGGCTTCGCCATCCAAAGCAACTATGGCGGCCTCTATCTCGGCAATCCGCGCTTCGAGCCGATCTGGGCTGAGTTCGACCGCCGCCGCGCGACCGTGTTCCTGCATCCGACGCCGCTGGGCTACGAAGACACGCGCCTCGGCCGCCCGGGCGCGCTGATCGAGGCGCCCTTCGACACCGCGCGCACCGTCGTCGATATGCTCTATGCCGGCGTCTTCCGTCGCTATCAGAATTTCAACCTGATCTTGGCGCACGCCGGCGGCGTGTTGCCGACCCTCGCCGGCCGGCTCGAGACGCTCGGGCCGTGGCCGCTCGGCTGGGCCGAGAACCCGCAGCATGTGACGGGCGCCGAGATGCGCGAGACCTTCGCGCGGCTCTATTACGATACGGCGCTCGCCGGGACGCCGCATTCGCTGGATGCAGTCCTCGACGTGACCACGCCCGATCACGTGCTTTACGGCGCCGATTTCGGTGCGCCTTGCACTTATATCGAGGTGTGTCAGACGCATTACGACGCGGTGCGCAACAATCAGCGCCTAACACCCACCGAGCGGGGGTCTATCGGCCGCAACGCGCTGCGGCTTTTCCCGAAGTTCGCCAAGCGCATCACCGGCGCAGCGGTTCAAGCCGCCGCCGAATAATCATGTTCAGCTGGGACCCAGCCGCGCTTTGACCACTTCGGTGAGCGGCACCGGCACGATGCCTTTCTGTTTCAGGCTCTCGATCCAACGGCTCAGCGCCGTCGCCTCAGTCTCGTTCTCGGAACTCGGTTGCAAGGGCATCGCTGCCCCGGGCGGGCCGGCGCCGCGCGGCGACTGAGCCCACCAGGCGATGAACCCGACCATCACCACTGCGGCCAAAATCTGCGCGGTCAGCCTCGTCCGGGAGCGGTGACGGCGCCCAGCCCGCCCGGTATGATGCGGGTTGACGAGATGCGGCGGGAGATCGCTCATCCAAGACCTATTCCATAACACTCTAGCGCATTACCCGCACTCAAACTCGCCCAACCTCGTGATTTTGCTTTAGGATCAGCTTAGTATGCGCGTTTCCTAAGATCGGATTCCGACATGTTCCTGCTCATCGATAATTACGACAGCTTCACCTACAACCTCTGGCATTTTTTGGGGGAGTTGGGGGCCGAAGTGGCGGTCCGGCGTAACGATGCTTTGAGCGTTGTCGACGCACTCGCGATGAAGCCGCAAGGCATTATCATCTCCCCGGGCCCAAGTGACCCCGACCGCGCCGGCATCTGCCTCGAGCTGGTGCGCCGCGCCGGTCATGTGCCGTTGCTCGGCGTTTGCCTTGGCCATCAAGCGCTCGGGCAGGCGATGGGCGGCAGGATCATCCGGGCGCCCGAGCCGATGCATGGCAAGCTGTCGGCGATCCATCACGACGGCAGCGGTGTCTTCGCCCGCCTGCCCAATCCGCTGAAGGCGACGCGCTATCACTCGCTGATCATCGAACGCGCGAGCCTGCCAGAAAGCCTGCGTGTCACGGCCTGGACCGAAGATGGGCTCGTCATGGGCATCGCCCATCGCGAGCGGCCGCTGCATGGCGTGCAATTCCATCCCGAAAGCATCGCGTCCGTCGCGGGACACTCGCTCCTCAAGAACTTTCTCGATCTCGCGGCGCGGTCCATTGTTGCGGCATGAGCGAAATCGACTTCAAAGCCGTCCTTGTTCGCCTTGCCGCCGGCGAGCGCTTAAGCGAGAACGAGAGCGCCGCCGCTTTCGACGTGATGATGTCGGGCGATGCGACCCCGTCCCAAATGGGCGCCTTCTTGATGGCGCTGCGGTTGCGCGGTGAGACCGTCGAGGAGATCACCGGCGCAGCGCGAACCATGCGCGCCAAGGCGTTGCCGATCGCCGCACCACCCGGCGCGATCGACACCGTCGGCACTGGTGGCGATGGCGCTGGCACATTCAACATCTCGACTGCTGCCGCTATCGTCGTCGCCGGCGCCGGCGTGCCAGTCGCGAAGCACGGTAATCGCAATTTCTCCTCGAAATCCGGCGCCGCCGATATTTTGCAAGCGCTCGGGGTCAATCTCGATGCGGGGGTCGGTGCGGTGCAGCGCGCGATGCAGGAAGCCAATATCGGCTTCCTCATGGCACCAAAATATCATAGCGCCATGCGCCATGTCGGCCCGACCCGCGTCGAGCTCGGCACACGCACGATCTTCAACCTGCTCGGCCCGATCTCTAATCCCGCCGGCGCCAAGCGCCAACTTGTCGGCGTCTTCGCCGCCGCCTGGGTGAAGCCGGTGGCCGACGTGCTCGGCAAACTCGGCAGCGAGCGCGCCTGGGTTGTGCATGGCGATGGTCTCGACGAGCTAACAACTTGCGGCACCAGCATCGTCGCCGAGCTCAATCGCGGCAAGGTCGAGACGTTCGAGGTGACACCCGATATGGCCGGCCTCGAGTCGGCGAAGCTCGATGAGCTGCGCGGCGGCGACCCCGCTGCAAATGCCGCGAAGCTGCATGAGTTGCTCGACGGCGCTGCAGGGCCGATCCGCGACATCGTGCTGCTCAACGCGGCGGCGGCGCTGATCGTCGCGGGCAAGGCGAAGGATTTGAAAGAAGGCGTCGCGATCGGCGCTCAATCGATCGCCTCGGGCGCCGCGAAGCAATCGCTCGCGAAGCTCGTCGCGATCACCAACGCACCGGATGCCAATGCATGAGTGATGTTCTCGCTCGCATTATCGCCGGCAAGCGCGAAGAGGTTGCGCGCGCGCGGCAGGCTCGCCCCTGGGGCGATGTCGAGCGCGTCGCATCCGAAGCAACGCCGCCGCGCGGCTTCATCGCTGCGCTGGAACGCGCCGCTCAGGCCGGACGCTTCGGCCTCATTGCTGAGATCAAGAAGGCGTCGCCGAGCGCGGGCCTCATCCGTCCCGATTTCGATCCGGCTGCCCTCGCCCGCGCTTATGCGCGAGGCGGGGCGACCTGTCTGTCGGTGCTGACCGACGGTCCCGATTTCAAAGGCGAAGCGGCGCATCTCACCGCCGCGCGCGACGCCTGCACGCTGCCGGTGCTGCGCAAGGATTTCATGATCGATCCCTATCAGGTGGTCGAAGCGCGGGGCATGGGCGCCGATTGCATCCTGTTGATCGTCGCGGCGCTCGGCGACAGCGAGGCACGTGAGTTGGAAGCTACGGCACATGGACGGGGTATGGATGTGCTGGTCGAGGTGCATAACCGTGAGGAGCTGGAGCGTGCGCTGCGCTTCAGGACGCGGCTCATCGGCATCAACAACCGCGATCTCAAGACGCTCAAGACCGATATCGAAACGACGGAGCGTCTGGCGGCGTTGGTGCCGAAAGAGAAGCGCCTCGTCAGCGAAAGCGGCCTTGCGACGCCGGACGATCTGGTGCGCATGCATCGAGCCGGCGTTTCATGCTTCCTGATCGGCGAGGCGTTGATGCGGCAACCGGATGTCGCGGCGGCAACGACGAAGATTCTGAGTAAAGAGCCGGCCCAAACTTGATGAAGAGCGGGGCCTGACGAGGGCGCATGAGCGAATTCACGCATTTCGACGCTAAGGGCGACGCCACGATGGTCGATGTCTCGGCCAAGGCCGAGACGGAGCGATCGGCCATTGCGCGCGGGCGCGTCACGATGCAAAAGGCGACACTCGCTAAGATCATGGCCGGCGACATGAAGAAAGGCGATGTGCTGAGCGTCGCGCGGCTCGCCGGCATCATGGGCGCGAAACGCACGCCCGATCTCATCCCGCTCTGCCATCCGCTCAATCTCAGCTCTGTCGCTGTCGAGCTGAGCTGCGATCCCGCGTCCTCCTCGGTCGAGATCACGGCGACGG
>Ga0134126_10003224_pt1 | contig 20417 bp, 16 predicted proteins | sample KB31752_FD_96881 | JGI IMG/M metagenome (GOLD analysis project Ga0134126, IMG submission 96881) | Terrestrial soil microbial communities with excess Nitrogen fertilizer from Kellogg Biological Station, Michigan, USA - KB3-175-2 | ecosystem: Environmental > Terrestrial > Soil > Unclassified ... | reverse complement strand
GTTTTTCGCCTTGTTTCAGATATAACTTTTCGACGGAGTAGATTATCTGGCGGTGGACGGAGTCTCCTGCGAACCCCTCTCAGAGATCGCATTCCCTGCTAACAGGGAAATTTACGAATTTGGCCCGTAATTCCGGTAGGAGGATTGCCCTATTGTCCTGAATTCAGGCGAGTTCTTGGCACGAACGGGTTCTAAAAATCACCACAGCAACAGGGAATTATCACCCAGGCATGTCCACCGAACATTAATAGCTCCCCCGAAAGCCAGTTGGACGTGATCCGTCAATACACCACACCGCAGCGCACAATATGGAAGTTGTTCCGGGTACTCGATCACGGTCGAAGTGGTTTGAACATTGCTGGCCACGACGGCCTTAATCGAGCGGCCAAATTTGTGTACAATCGCAACATATTTATTGACAAGTAAGCCTTTACAGCGTGATTTCTCGAATTTCGCGCTCATTCTCTATTTGTGCCTTTTTCTCTTCCCGGTTCTTGGCGGTGACACGACGGCCTTTGGACTTAACCGTATTTATTTTGTTCAGGAGTGTGTATTTTGAAGCGATTCGGATTCCTGCGGCTCGTTCTTTGCCTCGGTATACTTTTTTTTGGCGTCCACCAGGCCTCTGCCCTTGATGTGACTTTGAGCGGCGATGCGAGCGTGAACTCCGCCCATGCGTCGGTCAACTATGGGGCGCTTTCGAATCTGTATGCAGGAAACGGCAACACCTCCTTCCTTCAGTTCGATCTGCGGACGTTGCCTGCTGGAACAACTTCGGCGCAGATATCCCACGCGACGTTGACTATCTTTGTGAACCGTGTGAACGCCGCGGGTACGGTGACCATCTCTCCGGTATCGGCGCCATGGAGTGAATACAGCGTGACGGCGGCGACTGCTCCGGCGACGGGAAGTTCTATAGGCAGCTTTGCGGTTGCAACGGCTGGGCAGTTTGTCTCCGTGGACGTGACGGCGCAGGTGCAGGCGTGGGTGAGTGCGGCGGCAAACAATACCGGATTTGCGCTAACCTCCAGTGCCGCCAATATCTTATTTGACAGCAAGGAGAACGACGAGACCGGCCATGCGGCGCGGCTCGACGTAACGCTGGTTTCGCAGGGACCGCAAGGTGTTCCGGGGCCGATTGGACCTGCGGGAGTAGCCGGCACGATCGGTGTCACCGGCCCAATGGGGCCGCAGGGGATTCAAGGTCCGGCAGGAGTGGCTGGAGCTGTGGGACCTGCCGGAACCGGTATGGTCTATCGCGGCACCTATGGCTCGGGAACAACCTACGCTGCCAATGATGCGGTGACGTACAACGGGTCCAGCTATATTTCGTTACAGAACTCGAATCTTGCAAATCAGCCCGATGTCGCTCCGGCATTCTGGTCGCGCTTTGCCGCAGCCGGTGCTGTTGGTCCTGCCGGCCCCATCGGTGCGACTGGCGCCACTGGCTTAACCGGGCCGCAAGGAATTCAAGGTACAGCAGGAAACACCGGCCCGGCTGGGCCAACCGGTGCGACCGGTCCGCAGGGGCCTCCGGTCAGTTTTCAAGGCCCTTGGAGTGTCGCGACGACGTATGCTCTGGGTGACGCGGTTTCGTTCAATGGCTCCAGCTATATCTCTCTGGTGACGGGCAACGTAGGTTTCCAGCCGGATATCAGTAACGTGAAATGGGCGCTCCTTGCTCAAGCCGGAGCAACAGGCCCTGCCGGGCCCGTGGGGGCCACTGGAACTCCAGGAGTAGCAGGACCAACAGGGCCAACGGGAGCAACAGGAGCAACAGGCCCTGCCGGACCGTCTGGGCCCGCGGGCGGCGGGATTAACGCTATTTCCTATTCCATGTCGTTTGTAAATCCGGGAACGGCTGGAACCTATTACATTTCACCGCTCTTTACAGGCACTAACCTGAATGGAAACACCACCCTGGGAAGCAATTTTGTGGCCATGCCAATGGCCTGTACGATGAGCGCACTCAACGTCGGGGTCAATAACTATGCCACCCCGGGCGTGGATACAACAACGCTCACCGTCTACAAAAATGGGGCCCCTACATCGATGTCCTGCTCTGTAAACACCAATGGCAATGGATCGAGCTGTCAGGATGCGACGCATACATTCTCCGTTGCGGGAGGCGACAGCATCACTACCGTTTTCACCGAAACCAATATCAACCCGTTCAACAGGATCGTCGTCAATCTCGTTTGTCAGTAATGATTTTTTCGATATCGAAGAGTCCAGACAACAGGAGCGAACGAACCGGAGCGGCGAGCTTGTCCGTCCGGCATTGAGGATGTGATTCAGCAAGATACGCTTCAGAGGCAGACGGTCTCGGATCGGAAGAGAGTTTGAAAAGCGCAGGGAATAGTTTGTGGCCTGAGAAAGCATTTATGCAGGAAATGATCAAAGCGAGGGTTGTACGGAGGCAGTTGCGGATGAAGCGCCTGATGGCCGGTGTATCGACGGCAATGCTTGCTCTGGGATTGGCGACGGGGGGATTGAGTGCCCTGGCGCAGACTGGCCCCGCCAACGATGTGCAGGCGACAGCGGCTTCGCTGGCCGCGCCCGCGGAGATCGCCTATGACGCAGCCGGCAATCTCTATATCGCGGACATGAACGACAACGTCATTCGTAAGGTGGACCTTGCCGGCATCGTAACGACAGTAGCAGGAACCGGAGAGCAGGGCTTCGCGGGAGATGGCGGCCCCGCTACCGGCGCGTTGCTCGATTCTCCGGTGGGCGTTGCGGTCGATGCCGCGGGAAATATCTATATTGCCGACACGCACAATCAACGCATCCGAAAAGTCAGCAACGGGATCATTACAACGATTGCCGGTACAGGCATTGCAGGCTTCTCCGGCGATAATGGCGTGGACAGCTCGGCGCAACTGAGCAACCCCACAGCTTTGGCCGTCGATGCAAATGGCAATCTCTATATCGCCGACACGGACAATCAGCGCATTCGTAAGATCAGTGGCACGACGATCACCACAGTTGCCGGCAATGGCGAACAGGGCTTTTCCGGCGACGGCGGCGCAGCAACCGCCGCGGGAATCGACTCTCCCAATGGCGTCGCGGTCGACGCAGCAGGAAATATTTATATTGCCGACACGCACAATCAGCGCATCCGCAAGGTCAGCAACGGGATCATTTCAACCATCGCCGGTAATAGCAGCAAGTCTTACGGCGGTGATGGAGGAGCGGCAACGAACGCTTTCTTGGCCCGGCCCCGCGGCTTGAGTGTCGATGCGCAAGGCAATATCTACATCGCCGACAGCGACAACAACCGCATCCGCCTGATCACGGCGGCGGGAGACATCGCCACGGTAGTGGGTAACGGCGAGCAGGGCTTTGCAGGCGACGGTGGCACGGCGGTCGATGCTATCCTCGATACGCCACGCGCTCCGGCGGTACAGGCTGCCGGCGTTTTCGCATTCTCCGATACGCACAATCAACTGGTTCGAGCAGTTGGGGCGAACGGAGTGATTCATACCATCACCGGACAGAACTCGGGCAGTGGAAGTGGGCAGGGATTCTCAGAGACGCTGACACTGAACGGCGCGTCCTCCATTCCCTTCGGAAGCAGTTCGCTGGCCGCTTCTTTCAGCAACGCGGGCCATACTGCGACGGGCCAGATCAGCTTGCTGGATATTACCAGCGGCTCTGTCTTGGTTGGCTCTGCTCCTCTGGTGAGCAATCTGGCGACGATCGACACCTCCTCTCTCCTGCCGGGAGTGCATCGCCTTGTAGCCAGCTATGCGGGCGACGGCCAGAACCCTGCGATTACAAGCAGCCTCTTTGTACTAACGATTATCCCGCCTCCGATCTCGGACTTCACACTTGCCTCGATCGGAGCATCAACCCAGTCCATCAACCCCGGGCAGACCACTACCTTCGACTTCACGTTGCAGCCTCAAGGCAGCGTTCTGAGCGCTCCGATTACGCTGACCGCTTCGGGGCTGCCCGCTGGAGCAACAGCAGCTTTTACCCCGACACGGATCGCCTCTGGTAGCGCGGCAACCTCGTTCAATCTGACAATCAAAACGGCGTCGCCAACGGCCGCGAATGTTCCGCCTTCCTCTCCGGGACGAGTTCCGTCGTTTCCCCTCAGCGCGGCGGTCTTCTTGTTGCCGTTGTGCGATAAGCGCCTCCGGCGCCGGGCCGCCCGAACGCCGCGCACGTTGCTCAGCATACTCTTTGTGCTGATTGCAGGCGCCGCTACTCTTGGGTTAGCCGGCTGCAGCAGCGGCGGCTTCTTTGCGCAGAACCGCCAGAGCTACGCGATTACCGTTACGGCAACCGCCACCAGCGCGGCAAATACAACCTTGCAGCACACAACCACGGTTACATTGATCGTTCAATAACGGTCGCAGATGAGCAGGGCCGCACGCATGAGATTTGAAATGTTTTTAATGTCGGTCTTGTATTGACAGGAACGGTCGCGGCCGCCTCCGCCCAAACTGCACCGTAAACTCGCTCGCCCTCGCACCGGGGTGGCGGGCTGGAGGTTATCTCTGAATCGATAGACAGGCGTGCATTTCGAGCACTCTTAAGCTCGTAAGAGATTCTCTAGAGAAAAACAAAACGCCCGAATTGGCGGCCAATTCGGGCGTTTTATATCTTGTTAAGTTGTTTATTATGAATAGATTAGACTTGTTGGCGGTGGATGGAGTCTCGAGCGAACCCGTCTCCAGGGTGAATTCCCTGCTAACAGGGAAAATTACTAGCCCATAACAGGGAATTGTCTTTCCCTGTTCCTGCTGCTTTGAAAAATGTATGTTATCGAAATAAGAAGATCCTCCCCCGTCGTGATGACGATTAGAACGAAGGATGACCACATAGGGCCACCCTCATCGAGATATTTGCCTTAATTCGGTAGATTCCCCTCAGAGCAAATTCATCCGGTCCCTTGTGCTGCTTTATGAAACGACTTTGATAAAGCCCGCGGATAACGACGAACTTCACATTCGCTATGCTCGTCTCCAACTCTGCTCGCCACAAGTTTTTTATCGGCAGTAGTGGCGACGTTCATCGCACATTCCTCGGAATGTTTGAGAATCGTTCGGCCCGTCGCGAGAGTTGTATCAGGAAGACAACTGCAGCAGGGCGATCACTTTACAGATTTTGGATTGCAGTTTTACAACTATCTCGATGAGCGTGGCCATCCCGTGATGGCGCGAGCGCATCATGCGCTTGACGAGGTGGACAGCATCCCCATAGAATCCTCGTGTAAATATGGCTGGACCAATTGCGCTGCTCACCGCTCAGAATTTTGAATTACTGGGGAGCAACGAAGGTGGCGCATTCGAGGTGCTTTCAATCGTTCTAGGCTTCGAATTGGTATCGATGGTCGCAATAAGTGTCCCCTCCCACAGGTCCTCACCCCAGCGAACGCATCGTGCGATGCCGACAGGAATGACCGGATACCCGAGGTGAGAAGTCGTATCGCTAAACTCTTAGGAGTTATATTGTGCGTCGGGCAGATGTTCTCATCCTTGGAGCTTACCTCTGCTGCCTGGTCGGCATTGCCCTCTACTTTGCGCGCCGACAGAAATCGACGGAGACCTACTTCGTCGCGGAGCGATCCATTCCCGGCTGGGCAATGGGGCTTTCGCTGACGGCGACCATTATCACGAGCGTCTCGTTTATTGCATATCCGGGTGCCGCATATGGGGGCAACTGGTCGCTGATTGTTCCCGGATTCATGTTCGTCATAGTTCTCGTACTTGCTGGAAAGATCTTTGTACCGTTCTTTCGGCACTCTGTACGGATGAGTGCCTACGAGTACTTTGGCAGACGGTTTGGGCAAGGGATTCGCCTGTATTCTTCCTTCGCGTTTGCCGTTGGGCACTTCGCCAAAATGGGATTCGTTTTTTACCTTTTTTCACTCACGCTAGCCAGTATTACATTGTGGAATTTCGATCGAATTCTGATCGTTACAGGCATCGTCACAATTTTTTACACATTGGTCGGCGGTATGGAAACGGTTATTTGGACCGACGTGCTCCAGGGTTTTGTTCTCATACTCGGCATCTGTATCTGCATCGGATTTCTGTTGTGGGCGCCTCCGGGCGGCCCTCATGCGGTACTGGCGGATGCATGGCGGCACCATAAATTTAGTCTTGGCAGCACCCAGATGCGCTTTGATAAACCGACCATCCTAGTGCTTTCCATTTATGGTCTCTTTTTTTACATTCAGAAGTACACAGCAGATCAAACCGTGGTGCAACGCTATCTGGTGGCGCGCTCGGACGAGAGCGCGTTTCGCGGCATTGCCCTTGGCGCCGGCCTGTGCATTCCCGTTTGGGCGGCCTTCATGTTGATAGGCACCCTGCTATGGGCTTTCTATCGGGGCGTGGGAGAAAGGCTGCCTGCCAACATTGAAAGGGCGGAGCAGGTGTTTCCCCATTTTATCGTCACGCACATCCCTGTCGGCTTTGCCGGACTCTTCATCGCAGCCCTGTTCGGCTCGGCAATGTCAATGCTGGCTTCGGACATGAATTGTCTGGCGGTAATTGGCGTCGAAGACTACTACCGTCTGCTGCGTCCCCGAAGCACGGACAAGGGTCGCCTTCGCGCCGGAAGGTGGATTGTTGTGGCGAGTGGAATGGGTGCGACGGCAACCGGATGGTTGCTCGACCACAGCCATGGTTCAGCGCTATCGCTCTACTACACCGTGTCCGCCATCGTCGCCGGAGGTCTGGCAGGCTTATTTCTTCTGGCCTTCCTCTGGGCGCGTGCCGGCCGAGTCGCAGCACAGGTGGCCGTCGTTGCGAGCCTGGCCGCGACGGCCTGGGCAACGCTTACCGCAGATGGAGGAAAAATGGTCGATCTCGGCAATTGGAACTTTCCCTGGCACCCATACATGATTGGCGCCCTCTCTAATATCGTTTTGCTGGCGGTGGGTTTCCTGTGCAGCCTCATCTTTCCGGGACCGATGCTGTCCGATCAGAACCTCACCCTCTGGGGGTGGCTGCGTAAAAAATCCGAGGAACGCATTTCTGTCACCACCAAATAGCGTTATGACATTCAAGGATGCCGTTGAGATTTGTCGACACGCATCTGCGGGTCAGGACTATGGCCGGTTGATTTTGCATTCGGGAACGCACGGTCGTTCATCTCAAAGAATGCCTCTAATTTCGCACAGACCGAAACTACCGCTGGATTCCTCCCGAAGCGGGGACACATTCTGTGGATTGATCTACATAAGCATGAATGTGCTGAAGCTTAAATAGGCCAGGCCGCCGACACCGGCCTCCACAGATTGCTGCACATTTACCGGAATGAAAGCCACCGTACCAGGTTCCAGCTCGCATTTCTCCTTGCCAATTGCCACCTTGCCGCCTCCGGAAAGGATGAAAAGGGTCTGTTCGCGCTGCTCATATTGCGCCGTGTGGATAGCGCCTTTGTCGAGGCAGACACGATCTACCTCGCAGCCTTCAGTGTCCGCACGGGCCACGAGCGTCGCCGAAGTCGTGCCGCATGCTTCAACCATGAAGCGTGGGCTCTTCGTCGACACCCGCTCACTTAGGCTTGGATCTGCTGTCGCCTTCCCAGTGGCTGCCTGCTGCTGACGAATCACCTTCACCCTCTCGATATGCTCTGCGTAGTTTGCACAGCCCTCTTTCGTCGGTTCCAGGAACGCATTGAAAAGAAAATATGTGAGTGCACTTCGGTCCGCAATACTCTGGTGAACTACTCCCTCCGGGATGTACACCAGCGACCCCCGTTTCACAGGATGCGATTCCCCGCCCACATTGACAACCCCACTCCCTTCCGTGATGTAAAATACCTGTTCCTTTCCGGCGTGGCTGTGCGGAGGTCCGTTGAGCTCCGCCCTCCAATGATTCATCGCTACTTCTGTCAGGCTCGTCTCGCTGCGATCGACAAGGACGGTGATCTCATTCAAGTTAGCAACATTTAGTTTTTGCCCTTGTAGAACATTTCGACAGATCATACTTTCTCTCCATAACTCCATCTTTGCGGCAATTTCCATTCCCGCAGAATCAATTGTGGTGTCTGTCACGCTGAACAGGATGCCGAACAATCGCTGTTGGCAGGTACTACGGCATGAATCCCCGATATCTTCCAGCGCGCATCACAACACCTGCCGACAAAGGTCCGACCTTCGGGTACAAAGTTCCATTCTTCCTAATGTCGGAAATCTCCCGTCGAACAGAGCGCCCGTTGTCCGACCGGTACGAGTTTGACGATTCTGGCACCCTCCACTTAGAATAGCCCATCTGATATGGCTGTACCAATTTGCCCGCTTGCCGTCAACCGGACGGGAAGGCTGGGCAGCACCAGGAAGGCGTATTCAAATGCACCCATCATTGGGATTTGTACTGGTTTTCATCGCGGCGATTTCGGGCGGTGCACTGGCGGTTCCTCTGAAGAAGCGCCGGAAATTTGAACTGGAGAATATCTACGTACCCTGCACGCTGGTGATGATGTTGATTCTTCCGTTCATTATGGCAGCGTTTGTTGCGCCGAACTGGCCCGAGGCTGTGAATCTCGCGGGTGCGCGAACCGTCTGGGCTGGCGTGGCATATGGCTTCGGCTGGGGCATCGGGGCGGTTTTGTTTGGCTATGGAGTCACCCTCGCTGGAATGTCGGTGGGCTTTGCGACCATCATGGGAATCAACACAGCGGTTGGGTCAATCCTTCCTTTTTTGGTGAAGTCGCGAGCCGATGTTCTCACATCCGGCGGAATTGTGATTCTAATCGGCATAGCGGGGTGCATTGCGGGTGTGGTGGTCTGCGGCCGTGGGGGCTTTCTGCGGGAGAGGCAGGCGAGCGCAAGCGGGCGGCGGCTGGAATTCGGAAAGGCATTGACGGTCTGCGTGGCATCCGGAGTGCTCAGCGCCTGCGCCAATCTCGGTTTCGCGTTTACTAGCCGGGTTGGAGAAGAGGCGGAAAGGCTTGGCGCCAATCCCGTCTTCTCCACACTGGCCAGTTGGCTGCCGGTTTTCTGGGGAGCAGCCGGTGCCCTTCTCCTATGGTTCATTGGCTTGCAGATCCGGCGGGGGACTTGGAGAAACAACACCGGTCCCGATGCTGTTTATGACTGGTTAAACGGCGTGTTTATGGGAATCATTTGGTTTGTTGCCACCATTCCTTACGGCATGGGCGCCTATTACCTGGGTCGCCTCGGTACCTCGGTAGGATGGGCCGTGTATCTGGCTTTCACGCTCCTTGTTGCCAATGTATTCGGCTTTGTCTCGGGTGAATGGACACGAGCGCCGGCACGAGCCCTGAAGACTCTGTTCACCGGCCTCGCGGTCCTCATTGCCGCCATCGTGATTTTGGGCATCGGGAATTCAATGACGGCACATTAGGGATTTCAGAAAGGTGGTAGTTCCTCATGAAGTACAGTTTGCTCGGAAAGACGGGATTGAAAGTTTCCCGACTTAGCTTTGGAGCGTCGTCGCTTGGAGGGGTTTTCCATCCAGTGAGCGAAACAGACGCGATCGCATCTGTCCATGTTGCGCTGGATTTGGGCATAAACTTTTTCGACGTTGCGCCGGCTTACGGCGGCACGCGGTCTGAGACGGTTCTAGGGAAAGCTTTGCGCGGCATGGCGCGGGATCGATACTTCCTCTCGACAAAAGTCGGCAAATACACCGACCCAAACAATTATGGGAACGATACCCTGGACTATTCGCGAGCGCGTATTCGTGCTTCGCTGGATGAAAGCGCAGCTCGGCTGGGAGTCGAGTATTTCGACATCATCCACATTCACGATATTGAATACCAGGATAGAAAATATACGGAATGGGCGTTAACCGAGGGGTACGAATCGGTTCAGGAATTGAAGCAGGAGGGCCGGATAGGGTGCGTAAGCTTCGGCATCTATCCGATGGATTTATGGAAGCGCATTTTCGCATCGTTCGACATTGATGCAGCGCTCGTTCACAATCACTATTGTCTGAACGATACCCAGTTGCTGGATCTGCTGCCGATGGCAAAAGCAAAGGGTATTGGAATCGTGAATGGATCGCCATTTTCATCGGGCCTGCTGACGAATCGTGGACCGGCTGCATGGCACCCCGCGAATGCGGAAGCGCGAGCCCGCTTCCACGCCGCTGCGGAATTTTGCCAGAACAACGGAAGCTCGATTAGCCGGCTCGCCTTGCAGTTTGCAAGTCAGAATGTGGAGGTCCCGACAACGCTTTTTAGCAGCGCCAATCCTGCAATGGTCCGCCAAAACGTCAAATCGTACGAAGAGCCGTACGATCCGAACCTGGTCGCCGAAGTTCGGAAGATACTGGCGCCCGATTTGAACAACGAATGGAACTACAGGTGATGATCGATGCGCATCATCACCTGTGGAAGTATAACGACCGCGATTACATCTGGATGAGTGACGAGATGAGGGCGCTCCGTCGCGATTTCCTTGTGCCCGAGCTTGAGCATCTGATGCGCGATTCGGGAGTGCGAGGAACGATAGCGGTGCAGGCTCGGCAGACGATCGAAGAGACGGAATGGTTGCTGGATCTTGCGGCCCATAGCCATTCCATCCTCGGAGTGGTTGGTTGGGCTCCACTTGCAGCCGATAATGCGGCCATTGTTCTGGATCGATTCGCGCGGTTCCCCAAGCTAAAGGCATTGCGGCATGTGCTGCACGATGAGCCGGACGATTTCTATATGTTGCGCGACGATTTCAACCGCGGCATTAACCTGCTGCGCAGCTCCGGGCTGGCTTACGACATTTTGATCTTCGAACGCCACCTGCCTCAGACTCTCCAATTTGTGGATCGCCATCCCGGGCAAATCTTTGTGGTCGATCACATTGCAAAGCCGAGAATCCGAGATGGAATTATCTCCCCTTGGCGCGATTGGATGGAAGAGCTGGCGAAACGCGAAAATGTCTATTGCAAGATCTCTGGCATGGCAACAGAGGCGGATTGGAAAACCTGGACACCGGAGACGTTGCGACCATATTTCGATGTCGTCCTGCAGGCGTTTGGGCCGGGCCGGCTTATGTTTGGCTCTGACTGGCCGGTGCTGGTCGTTGCAGGTGGATATAAGAACTGGGTGGATACATTCCGCTCTTTCATTGCCGAATTATCGTCGGACGAGCAGGAGAGCATCTGCTGCGGCACGGCAATAGCGGCATATGGATTGTAAATTCGCCGAAGGAAAATCAGAAAACCGATACGATCAGCGCGACCATTTCTTAACACAATAGATCATTGTGCTTGTAACTAGTGGTCATTTCTTTACCGCATTCTGCTGACCCGTCGAAGTCCCAGGATCACTCTGACGAAGCCATTTTAGAAAAGCAAAGCCAATCTCAGTTGAGTTAGTTAATATCTACCATCGCCTTGACGAGAGTTTGGCGCGCGGGCAGATCTCCAAACTTAGACGCCACTTCGGAAAGCATCAGACGGTCAGTGATCCAATGCGAGGTGTCGATCTTATGTTCCTCAATCATCCGAATGATCTGAGGAAATAGACCGACGCTGTTACGACTGGCCAGGAGTGCGACTTCCTTGCGATGAAAGAGCACATCATCAAGGCAGACTGGATCCCGTGTCAGGCCGACGAACACTAATGAACCCCCAGTGGCCACATGAGCCAAACTGCTCCTCATCGCCACGGCGTTTCCGGTGGCGTCAAACACAACATCGGCTTGCCGGTCTTCGGCGGTCGCTGATGACGCGTATCCCATGCGCTCCACAAATTCTCTACGGCACTCACTTCTTTCAATAATGTGAACGTTCGCGCCCACTGCGGATACAAACTGCGCCACAGCGATTCCGATCGGCCCCGCACCCACGATTAGAGCCTGGTCGCCTTTCTTCAATCCGCTGCGCCTGACCGCATGTGCACCGATGCCGAGTGTTTCTACCAGCGCGAGCTGGTCGAGTGATAATAGATCGGACTTGTGCAAGAGACCGATCGGCACAGAAAGATATTCCTGCATGCCGCCGTCCACATGGATTCCGAGAAGCCGGATATTTTCACAGCAGTTGTTACGGGACATGGCACAAGCCCGGCATTTGCCGCAGCTTATATACGGCTCAATGGCACACCGATCTCCGGCACGAACACCCTGATTATTGGCCGGTATATCCGTCACGACTCCCGAGAGTTCGTGGCCTATAACTCGAGGGTAGGTGTAGATCGGCTGGCGCCCTGCAAAAGCGTGGAAGTCGCTTCCACATACACCCACCTTTTCGATCCGAACGAGAGCATCGTCCGTCCTCGTAGCGGGCATGGGAACTTCACGTTCCGTAAACTTTCCCGGCGCCTCCAGCACTATTTGTCTCATTTGGTCTCGTCGGGTGAATTAGAATTGGTCCAGCCACACTCCGGTAATTGTACACGATTAATAAGGGAAATTGCATTTGATTTAAGCTAAAACGCGATTCCGTTCAGCGAAATCCTTCTAAATGCTGTACCAATCTCCACAGTGGTGCTTGTGTCGCGACCCGCCTGCTTAAACGCTTTTACATATCGGCGCGACGATCGCCACCTCATACGAGACGCTCATCTGCGGTCATGGCCTAATCGAGGTATTAATCTCGGCCCATGAGACACCAGACCCTCGCGATCATTCGTCTCTGTGGATAAAATAGATTGAGATGCTGGCCCGCACTCGCCAGCTGGGGATATGGCCATGGCGCGCAAGTCTGCCGAGAACTCTATAGAACCGGATACAAGAATTACGGCGAAGCTCATTGGCCGAATCAAAGAAATGATCGCCACAGGCGCAATCTCCCCCGGCTCTAAATTCCCTCCAGAACGTGAGTTGGCCATAGATTTTGGAGTCAACCGCGCCTCCGTTCGTCAAGCGCTGAAGGTATTGGAGATCATGGGGGTCCTCTCGCAACATGTGGGGGATGGAACCTATTTGAGCAGTAGCGCAGAAACTATCTTGAACGAACCGATTGACTTCCTGGTTCTGCTCGACGACCTTTCGCAGCATGAGCTGTTTGAGACACGTTTGATGATTGAGCCAGAGTTGACAGCTCGAGCCGCCGAGCGCGCAACGGCAGAGGATCTATCCGCGTTGCGTAACGCCATCTTTTCCATGGAGCGAAGCAAGACGACCCGCGATCGTCTGAACGCCGATCTATCGTTTCATGAAGCAATTTTCCGAGCCAGTGGCAATCGCATTTGTCATCTTCTGTTCAAGGGCATTCACCGTACGCTGCTCTTGAGTATGGGCCGGCTTTCGGACCGCGTCTCGATGGATCAGCCGCTGATGTTTCACCGCAAAATCTACGCTGCGATACGGGCGCGCAACCCCGAAGCAGCGAGAGTCGCCATGCAGGAGCACATTCTTGATGCACGCGACCTAGTGGGCCGGTCGTCCCCCTCGGCTTGAACACGCGTTGACTGTTCACGTTCCTAATCATTGACAGGCTTCGTCCACCACTCCTGCCTCCTCTTCACCTTGAGTCAAATTTGCAATCAGGCCTATGTAGACTCACATCTCGACCTGGACCTTTAACGAGTGCGACTTATCCGCCGCGCGACGTAATGCCTGGACGGATTCGCTAAACGGGAAAACGTCGCTGATCAGCAGTCGCAGATTGACACGTCCAGCCGCGGCTAACCGGAGTGCCTCTTCGAAAACATCTCCATAGCGCATGGACCCAATGAAATCAATCTCTCGAATCATGAGCTGAGTGACGGGTATGGGAATACTGCCCACAGCCATAGTCCCTACCTGCACGATTACGCCACCGGGCCGAATCAGATCGAAGGCGAACGCCAGCGCAGACTCCGCACCAGACGCCTCAAAGATCACATCAAACCCGCTGCCTGTGAGTTCCATCGCCTTATAGTGCAAATTGCCACCCATGGGATCGAGTGCCGCGTCTACGCCCAGATTAATCGCCCTTTCACGGCGGGCGGCAATGGGGTCGCAGACCGCGACCGGGACAGCGCCGAAACTTCGCGCGGTCATCGCGACCAGCATTCCTATGGTTCCAGCACCGGTCACCAATACGCGCTTACCTGAAACAGTGCCCGTCCGCTTGATTGCGTGCAGAGCGACGGCGAACGGCTCAACCATAGCGGCAACGCCATTATCCATCCCCGGTGGCAGAACATGACATTGATCCTGCCGCACCGTAACATATTCCGCGAATACCCCATCCGTGGGCGGCGTACTGCTGGCACTGCCAAGCATCGCGATCTTCCGGCATAGGTTTGGCCTTCCATGCTTGCAATACTCACAAACACCACATGAACGCGCCGGGTTCACGGCTACATTCTGGCCAACCTTTATCGTTTCCACATTGTCCGCCACGTCGGCAACTTCAGCAGAAAGCTCATGCCCTAGTACGAACGGGCGATCCGGCACAAAACCTGCACAATAACCGTGCTCGTAGTAATGCAGGTCGGAACCGCAAATACCCGCGCGGTGGCTGCGCAACCGCACCATGCCAGGGCCGAGTTCCGGCCGTGGATGCTGTTCGATCCGGAGATCTTTTGGGCCGTGGAGTAACGCGGCTTTCATCGTGCGGTACATTATTTTGGACACTCCTGGCCACCTCCAAGCGATCCCATCAGCAGAGGAGCGGATCGGTGCAATCGGCGAGATGCAATGAGCGCTATAGCGTGCACATTGGATAGCCGCCGGGTTCCGCCACAAAATATTGCAGTTGCGAGAAACGAACGGCACGTGTTCACTCTCATATATTCCCGCCTCTGTCCTGCGCTTTCTCTACTTGGTAGCAACAAAATACTTGTACTTTTGCGAGATCCTTGCCATAACAGCATTGCCCGAATGAATCACGATTCCGTACCTGAACGTTACGGTTTTTCCCGCTCGGATGGTAAAGTCGCCAAGCTTATGGTCGGGGTCGTGTTTCGGCGCTCCAGGGTGCGTCAAGAAAATATCTGTAGCGAGTCTGGCGTTGGGACCTGCATGCCATAAGGACGGGTGACGCGGATTTTCAGGATCGTCGAAAATGGCGATTCCGTATGTTTTTCCATCGATCGAACCTGATTCATCACACCATGAAGTTCGCTTATTGCATTGATCGCTCCCATCGTCCGCCGCGAAATGAGGTGCCTCCGCGATGCTTGGTATTGGGCGAGCTGAGAGGATCCCGTGGTCCCTGTGGTCAAAGAAAGTTACATCGCCGGCAACCGGTGTAAAAGCGATACAGATATTGATTCCGCGTGCCCCATCGCCATAGGAAAGAAAACGGGCCGTGCGCACCTCATGTAGCATCGGTTCACCCGCTTTGCCTTCCCAGACAAGCTCCTCTCGGAAGCCATCTTTACTAACTTTGTCGAACTTAATATGACGCTGTTTTGGAACCGGCGTTGCTTTGAACGTCCATTGATCGACTCCGTTTACATCACCGGCCCCAATCCAGATCGACCTCTGCCACGCATGAAGCGGCGGATGCTGTGCATGGTCTATCGTTACTTCCGTGCCATCCGCGGCCAGTACCGGCCAGAAGAATGGACGCGTAATCGGGAGAATAAAATCGTCCGCAAAATGATAGGTTGTGAAAGGTTTGCCATGAATTGTGACCTCGATCGTCTTCCCATGCTGAACCAACTTCACCGCATGCTGATCCAATCTTGCCTGTGCAATATTTGCACCTGGCAGCAAAACAATTGCGAAAAAGGCCAGGGCCGGGTACACATTTCGGAGCGATGAACGCAACAGCGTCATGTCAGATTTCTTTTCTGAACGGCCAAGCCGGCCTTCAATATCAATTGCACTTCAGGCACAGTATCTAACCGTAAAACAATATATCGCTTGAAGGACCTATAACTCCTCACCATCAGAAGTAGAATTTCAACGCTAACTGAAGTTCCCGTTCCACATTGGCCGTGGACGACACAACGCCGAAATTTGGGTCAGTCATCTGGTTGTCGGGAATGGAGAAGACGGGAGTGTTGGTCACGTTGAAAGCTTCCGCCCGGAATTGAAGATGGGTTGTGACGCTCGTCTTAAAATTGCGGAAGATCGAAAGGTCAAGATCTCTATGCCAATCGGACCGCAAGCTGTTTCTCGCCATATCTCCAAATGTGTAGGGAGCGGGCAGAGCAAATGCATTCACATTGATGGGATTCATTCTTGTCACCCCCTGATAGGGGTTGCCCACCACGTTGGCGCGTTCCACACCACTGATGTTGTTGGTATTTGAGATTTGATACGGAGCCTGCACGTCGAAGGGCGCACCACTGGAAAGCGTCAGGATTCCATTCAGCTGCCAGCCGCCAATGATGGTATCTGCAACCTTGTTGTCAGTCCTCCAGTGCTGTCCCCGACCGAAAGGTAGCTCGTAGATGGCACTGCCGGCGAATATATTCGTCAAATTCCACCCGGCAACTCCCTTGTCGTTCTGCCAATGGTAAGGATCTTGCACATCGCAGTTATTTCCATACGTGTCGCAACCGAAGTCGATCGATTTCGACCAGGTGTATGCCAGGGAGTAAGTAAGACCATGAATGTTCTGGCCCTGAGAAGATACTTGAAGCGCGTTGTAGTTGCTGGTTCCAATGCTCTGAACATATCCGTTCTGCGGTTGAATATCAGGATAGGGCGCTCTCAGTTGCGGATCGCCGGGACCGGGCGTCAATGCCGCATTACCTGTCAGCTGAAGCATCTCGCGGCGATTCTTCGAACCAACGTAATTCAGGCTGATTACAGAATTTTTAGCAGCCTGCCACTGAAACCCGGCGTTGTATTGGTTGGAATACGGGTTTTTCAGTAGCGGATCGAGAAATCCGTCCTGCTGGCCGAAGGGAGTTGCAGCAGGAAGGATCGGGCCGGCTCCTGTACCCAGCGGATCTTCCGCCGTAACCGTGACATTCGGGCTGTTCAGGTTGCTGGCGGAAAGATAGGCGACATTCGGCCATGACTCCAGGAAGTTGGACCCGAACCCAATGACTGCGGCCCAGTTGTCGTAAAATCTCCCGAAAGATGCATGAAAGACTGTCCTGTCATTGATCCGATACGACAAGCCAAGGCGCGGTTGAACATTGTCATACGTGTTATGGAAAATTTTTCCGCTCCGCGACACGGTGACATTCGGTGGCAGAACTCCTCCTGGAATGCAAGGCGCGCCCTGTGTGGCGGAACAGGCAGGCGCGGGATCTTGGAGCTCATACGTGCCATTGTTCAGGTCCATGTTGCCGGTGATATTGCTCCCGTTGGAGCGGAATCCCTGCATCGGCCAATCCGTTACGTCGTATCGAACGCCAAGGTTTAGAGTCAAATTATCGGTCGCCCTCCATTGGTCCTCAATATAGGCGCCGTAAATCTTTCCGCTATGCAGACCACTGGCGATGCTGTCCAGCTCTCCATACGTTGGCAATCCCAACAATGCAGATGCAACCGCGTCTCCGCCCATTACAGCGCTTCCATTCGACGTTTGTGGCGTATCGAATACATCGACGCTTCCGTTGAAATCGAACAGATCGTTGTCGGTGTCCAGGCTGGCGCCAAATTTCAACAGATGGCGACCCAGTATTTTTGAATCATCCGTCTTGTATTCATAGATGTCAGAGTTGGTTGCTTTGCTAGCAAAGTCGCCGTAGAGTGAATATCCGACAAGCTGTACTGTAGGGATTAACGGGCCGTATCCAACATGGTTGGAAAAAGTTGGTGCGAAATTTACCGTTTTAAGGAATGTCGCGGGATCGGGCGTTATTGGAACTGAAGTACTCGTACTCTTGACTCTTCCAAATGAAAACTGAGCGACGCCTGTGCTTCCAAATGTGTGGGTCCAAATCGCCGCAATGTTGTAGTTGTCGAACTTGTTGTGCGTGTCATTGCCTTCCACCGTGCCCTGCGGAGCAAGATCCGATTGCCATGACGGGGTATAACGGAAAAATATGCGGTCGTTTTGCTTGATCTGCTGGTCAATGCGGATCGACATTTGGTTCGAGTTGATGGTGCTTGGAGAATTGTCTTGTCCGTTGAAATTTGGATTCCCAACGTCCTTCGGCGCAGGGAACAATGTTTTCATGTAGGTGAGCATCGTCGGATTGAACAGGCTAGTAGGAATCTTATTGCAAGGAGCACCGGCTGGCTGGGTTCCATTGGGATTTGTCGGCAATGCGTTGCCCAACGGATCACACATAAAAGGGTCATTGATAAATGAGCCCGGATTGTTCGGATCTCCGTGGGCGCTATACGGGTTGTATATTTGCGAGCTGATTGCGGTGAAATCGCCGCTCAACTGAGCTGGGGTTGGAACCAGGTAGAGCGCCGGGCTGGACGTGGTCTGCCGGAAACCTTCATAAGAACCGTAAAAGAATGTTCGATTTCTGCCGTCATAGTGAGGAAAACGCACCGGGCCGCCAACCGTCGCTCCAAACTGATTCTGCTTGAGAGGCGTCTTTTGCGCATTGAAAAAATTCGAAGCATCTAGTCCGCTGTTTCGGAAAAATTCCCACGCATCGCCATGATAGGTATTGGTCCCTGACTTGGTTACCATGGCCACGATGCCGCCCACCACCTGGCCGTACGCCGCCTCATCGTTATGAGATTGAACCTTGAATTCCAGCGTGTCGTCGATGGTCGGTTGCACAGCATTGGTGTCGCCTGAGGCGCCGTAATTCGTCACCCCATCCAGCAGGAACATATTGCTGCGATTGGACTGCCCGTTAATCGCGGGATATACGAAACTGCCAATGGCTCCGGGCGCGCCTCCCGCGTTTTGAAGCGGGTTGGAGGGGCTGACTCCGGGCGATAGCAGCAGCAATTCGGTAAAATTGCGGCCGTTCAAAGGCAGATCATTCACTTCTCTACTGCTTACCACCGATCCCAGATTCGCGGTGGATGTTTGCAATTGGATTCCCTGGGCCGATACAACAACCTTGGTGGCCGTCGAACCGGGTTTCATCGCAAAGTCGATTGTTGTTGATTGGTTCACGCGCAGAGTGAACACAGGCTGCAATACTGTCTCAAACCCATTTTTAGAGGCTTGAAGAGTGTAATTGCCCGGAGGAATTTCCAAAAAGGAGTACAGGCCACTTCCGCTCGATACCTTCGTTTGCGCCACTCCCGTGCCGGTATTCGTCAACGTTATATCAGCGGCGGGGACAACAGCACCGCTGGTGTCCTTGACCGTTCCGTTCAGTGACGCCGACCTTTGTGCATTGGCTGACCTTGTACCGGTAAGTATCAACATCAGCAAACACGATGCGAAAGCAATCTCTAAAGCACGTCCGCGACCGAAAGGGCACATAAGAATGTCTCCCGAAATACGCCAGCGCATCCTGCTTTTTGAGCGCCTTAGTTGATTGGTACGTCCAATCATGAGGAGCGTACTTGTTCTGGTTAATGGCTGTCAAGATGTATTTATAAGAGATATTGACAATTGCTGGGAATAACGGGCTCGTAGCCCGAGTTTGGGGATTAATATCCACCTGCCAAAAGATCGTTAATTGGACGTGCCAAGCCAGTATCGCGAGAAACAGAATCCACCTTTTCACCTGCAGGCTTGGTATCGTTGTGACTACCAGATTGGAATTAAATTAACAGCGTTGGAAGGTGGACTGTACGCATATTTCGCTTCATACTTTAGGAATTGAAAGCGACCGGCTGAAATGAGCTTTCGGCCTGCAGTTCTGCGTTCCCATTTAATACGGCACCAGATGTAGCGGAAAACTCCCTGGATTACGCCAACGACGCAAGACTGAGCAAGGACAATTTCATGAACACTGTGTGCTCCACGTATTTGTGCGCTCTCATGATCGTCGGTTTTCTGTTCGGAGAGAGAGTTGCAGATGCGAAGCCAGAACATTCTCGTGTACATGTAGAGACAATTATCGCCCTTCGTCACGGAGAAAAACCGCCGGATAGCCTTGGACAGCTTAGTTGCAGAGGATTGAACCGATCCTTGGCTTTACAGCGCGTACTCTTAGCGCGATACGGGTATCCGGACTTTATTTTTGCCCCAAACCCATCCGTGATGTCGACTAGCGCCAGCGGGACTTACTCCTATGTACGCCCACTGGCAACAATCGAGCCCACAGCAATTGAAGCACATTTGCCAGTCAATACGGAGATTGGGCTAGGCGATATAAAGCGGCTCCAGCGCGAGCTCACTAGTAAGCCTTACTGGAACTCGATTGTCTTCGTTGCCTGGGAGCATTTTTATCTCGATCGTTTTGTTAAGGCAGTGGTCAACACCTATGGCCTTGATCCGGCGCTCGTTCCGTCCTGGCCGGAGGACGATTACGACAGCATATTTGTGATTCAGCTGCGCCGGAAGAATCACGCGACCAGCATTTCTTTCAAACACGAGCATGAAGGTCTTAACGGCCGCCTGAGTGATTCATGCCCGGAATCACCGGTCATGAGACCGGATAATTATCCCTGATCGACTCCTTTGGATGCGGCCTTTGTTATGGCAGGAAAAACGGTTAAGCGCAATTGTGTGCTTCCAATCGGTACGAGTTTAATTGTTTCCGCCAAACCAAGCTGGCTC
>Ga0134126_10003223_pt1 | contig 20418 bp, 18 predicted proteins | sample KB31752_FD_96881 | JGI IMG/M metagenome (GOLD analysis project Ga0134126, IMG submission 96881) | Terrestrial soil microbial communities with excess Nitrogen fertilizer from Kellogg Biological Station, Michigan, USA - KB3-175-2 | ecosystem: Environmental > Terrestrial > Soil > Unclassified ... | reverse complement strand
TACGGTCACCGCCGACCGGGAGGCGGAAGACGCGGAGGGCCGTTTCGGTGAGCGGATCGCCGCCCTGCGCCCGGAGGTCGTGATCGACCTCATCTGCTTCACCCGGGCGTCCGCGCAGCAGCTCGTCGAGGCGCTGCGCCCGTCGCGCCCGCTGCTGGTGCACTGCGGCACCATCTGGGTCCATGGTCCCGCGCTGCGCGTACCCGTGACGGAGGACGAGCCGCGCACCGCCTACGGGGCGTACGGCACCGGCAAGGCCGAGATCGAGGCCTTCCTGCATCAGGAGACCCGGTCGGGCGGGGTTCCGGCGGTGATCCTGCACCCTGGTCACATCAGCGGCCCGGGCTGGCCGGTCATCACCCCTGCCGGGAACCTCGACCCCGCCACGTGGACCGCCCTGGCGACGGGCCAGCCGCTCGCGCTGCCCGACCAGGGGCTCGGCGTCCTGCACCACGTGCACGCCGACGACGTGGCGCAAGCATTCGAGCTCGCGCTGTCCCGCCCGGCGGCCGCCGGGCGGAGCTTCCATGTAACCGCCGGGCAAGCGATGACGCAGCGGGGACTGGCCGTCGGCGCGGCGCAGTGGTTCGGCCGCGAACCGGTGCTGGACTTCGTCACCTGGGATGAGTTCACCCGTCGCGCTGGGGCCGGTCCGGCTGGCGTCACCCGCGAGCACACTGCCCGCAGCATCACCGCCAGCGTCGCCCGTGCCCGCGAGGAGCTCGGGTACGCGCCGCGCTACACCTCCCTCGACGCGCTGCGCGAGGCCCTGTCCTGGCTCGCCGCCAACGGCCAGGCCGACATCAGCGGCCAGCCGTTCCCGGTCCCCTAGAGAACCTTCGTTCCAGCTACCTGATCCAGACCGGAGCCGGCGTCCGCGCCGCAGGAGCGCTGCCTTACGCCGCGCTGAACTTCCGCCGGCCTGGCCATCAGCCCGCTCCAGCCAGCTACGGGGAGGCGCCCCGGTCGTCATGACGTTCCGGGGTCATCAGGGCGAGGAGGGCGGCGGCGGCAAGCACGCCGCCAGCCAGGCCGAACGCCGCCGGGTAAGACGCGCCGTCCACAAGCAGGCCCGCCACGACCGGCCCGGTCACCGCACCGGCGTCGCCCGCCATCTGGAAGAACGCGACCAGGATGCCGCCTTGGCGGGCCTGAGCGCTGAGCAAGTCTCCAAGCATCGCCGACGGCGCGACGTCAAGCAGGCCGGACCCGGCACCGGCCACCGCGAGCGCACCCAGGTACGCCCATAGGCCGGGTAGCACGGCGAGCAGCAGCAGGCCGGCCGCCGAGATTGCGCAGCCCGCCACCATGACCGGCCGCCGGCCGAGCGTATCCGCGATCCGGCCGGCGGGCAGCAGCGCCGCCCCGTTCAGGGCAGCGAACACCAGGAACCCGATGCCCGTCCAGGTCGCTGAGCGGTGCAGCGAGTCGCGGACGAACAGCGGGATGATCGCGCCGCGGATGCCGAGCACGGCGAAGCCGTCGGCGAAGTTCACCGCTGCGACCGCCCGGTAGGCACGGCTGCGCAGCGCCCCGGCCAGCACGGCCAGGCTCTCCCGCGGGCTAGCGGTTGCCCGCAGGGTGGCTGGGCGCATGACCGGCCTAAGCGTGACCGCGGCGATCACCGCCGGCACTACAAGCAGCGCGCCGTACAAGAAGAAAGGCGCGCGCAGCGACCAGGCGGCGACCACCCCGCCGAGCGCCGGGCCGGTGATCCCGCCGAGCAGGAAACCGCCGGTGTACAGGCCGCTGGCCCGGCCTCGCTGGCCGCTCGGCACGCTCGCAAGCAGCAGTGCCTGGGCGCTCACCGAGAACATGGCCGAGCCAAGCCCGCCCACGCCGCGCAGCACCAGCAACTGGGCGAACGACTGGGAGAACCCTGCCAGCATGCTGCTGACCGCGACGACGGCGATGCCGATCGCCATCACCCGCCGCGAGCCGAACCGGTCCACCAGCCGGCCCGCAGGCAACGCGAACGCGACCCGCATCAGCGCGAACGCGCTGATTACGCTCGCCGCGGTGGCGACGCCGACATCGAACTGGCGGGCAAAGGCGGGGATGGCCGGCGCCACGATCCCGTACCCGAGCGCCACGGTGAACGACACCGCGGACAGGATCGCCGCTTCGCGCGGCAGGTGAGCAAACGGGCCGCGGCCGGTTCTGGAGGCGGCGGCGGAGGTAGCCGTCACGCAGGCCACTCCACGCGGGTCCGTTCCCGGTGCTGCCAGCCGGCCGGCTCTGTCTCTGCGACCGCCATCCACGTCATACCGCCACGCTACGGGACGAGCTACCCCAGCGCCGGCTGGGTTGGCCGCCCCGCTGCGGCAGGCGCCAGCTTGCGTGCAGGGCCCGGTGCCGGGCTCGGTCACTGGTTCATCTGCTCGGACACGGTCCAGAGCCGGTCCGCGGCTTCCGGGTCGAGCGCGTAAGCGGCGACCCCGGCGGCGTCGGTGCCGGCCGCGGTCGGGTCGTCCGGGGTGGCTTCCTGGCAGTTCTCGAAGTACCGGCCGGCCACGCCGTTGAGCCGGGGCGAGGTAGCCACGTAGACGCTGGTGGCCGCGCCCTGGGCGAGCGTCTTGTAGGTGTACCGCCCGGACGAGCGGACCGCTTCGAGTTCCGCCGGGTCGTAGTAGCGGGAGAGGTTGGAGTCGGCGATGGCCCCTGGGTGCAGGGCGTTGACCTCGATCCCGTCACCGCCCCAGCGCCGGGCAGCGGCCACGGCGAACAGGACGTTCGCGGTCTTGGACTGGGCGTAGGCCAGCGCCGGGTCGTACGGGCGGTCGCGGAAGTCGATGTCATCGAAGATGACCGGGGAGTTCAGGTGGGCCCGGGAGCTGACCGAGACCACCCTGGCACCGCCGGCGGCTCGCAGCGCGGGCAGCAGCCCGAGCGCGAGGCGGAAGTGGCCGAGGTGGTTGGTCGCGAACTGCAGCTCATGTCCTTCCGGGCTGCGGCGCAGGTCGGGGACGGCCATCACCCCGGCGTTGTTGACCAGGATGTGCAGCGGGCCTGCGAGGTCGCGGACCAGCTGGTCAACGGAGCCGCGGTCGAGCAGGTCGAGCCGGGCCACCGAGACGGCTGGGTTCCCGGTCGTGGCCCGGATGTCGGCGGCGGTCCGCTCCGCGGCGGCGAGGTCGCGGGCGGCGATGACCGTCTCGGCACCGGCCGAGGCCAGGGCACGGGCGGTTTCCACGCCGATGCCGCTGGCGCCCCCGGTGACCAGGGCCTGGCGGTCATGCAGGTCGATGCCGGCGATCACCTCGGCTGCGGTGGACTCGAAGCCGAACGGCGAGGTGACGCGGGTGGTGGTCATGCGTTGTCCTTTGGGTTCATGCGGCGGATGATCGGGGCGAGTTCCTCGGCGACGGCAGCAGCCTTGTCCAGGTCGCCTGCCTCGCGGGCGCTCCAGTAGCGGACCTTGAGGTCCAGGTAACGACGGCGCAGTTCGAGTGCGGCCACCTCGTCGGCCAGGCGGCGGGCATGGGCCTCGAACAGCTCCCGCTGCTCACCGGCCGCCTCGTCGCCCCGGCGGGCACCGGCCAGGTAGGCGCGCATGTCTTCGATGCTCAGCCCGACGGCGCGCAGGTTGCCCAGGGTTTCAAGGGTTGCGACGTCCTCGGGACGGTAGCGCCGGTGCCCGCTTGAGGCGTCGCGCTGCACCCGGTTGACCAAGCCGATGCGTTCCCAGTAGCGCAGCGTGCTCTCCGGCAGGCCGCACCGGGCCGCGGCCTCGGCGATTGTCATCCAGTCCTCGTCCACACGGCCAGTATCGGAAACTTGAAGCACTTCAAGTCAAGCTCCGCGTCGGCCAAAAGAACGATCGCGCCATTAACACGGCCCGCGGACCGCCGATATGCTCGGCTTGCCGTGTTTTGGCACAAACGCGATCAGGGACGCATAACCGCCTGTCTGCGCGACCGCCAGCCGGAATCGTGGCATCCAGGTAACCCATCACAGGCAGGTCCTGCGGCGCGGGCGCACGGCTCTGCGCTAGTCATGCGAGGGGCCGGCCCCGCCGATGGTCGCGAGCAAGGGAACGAGCATGGCGCGAAGAGTCCGGTTCGCCGAGAACGTCCGCAGCCAGCCAGGGCTGGTTGGCGCTTTTCTCATTGACGCTGTCGGAACCGGGATGTTCATTCCTTTCTCGCTCCTGTTCTTCCTAGCGACGACGTCCTTGTCGCTGACGCGGATCGGGTTGGCACTATCGGTCGCCGCTCTTGTCAGGATCCCTGCCACCATCGCGGCGGGCCCGCTATCGGACCGGCTGGGGCCCCGTGCCGCCATTGTCGGATCGCAGCTCCTGCAGGCGGCGGGCTTCGCCGGCTACCTGTTCGTGCATGGCTTCTGGCAGCTTGTCGCCGCGGCCGTCCTGGTCCAGATCGGCAACTCGATTTTCTGGGTGGCCTACGCCCCCCTGATCTTCACCGTCGCCCCCGAGGGGGAGCGGGAGAGCTGGTTCGCCTTGGGTACCGCGCTGCGAACCGCCGGCTGGGCCGTCGGCGGGGTGATCGCGGGGGCCACGGTGGCAGTCGGGGGACGGGACGGGTACGTCGCCGTCGCCGCCGCGAACGGCGCCTCATTCGTCCTCGCGGCCTTCCTTTCCGCTCGGCTGCGGGCCGGCGCAGCCGAGCCGCGCCAGGGTGCCGGCCCCCGAGGCGGGTCCGGGGGGAGCTGGCAGCCGCTGCTGCGCGACCATGGGTTCCTCGGGTTCGTGGCCGTAAACATCGGCATTACCTTTCTCGCGCTCGCGGTCCCCACGGCGCTGCCGGTGTTCCTGGTGAAAGCCCTTGGCCTGCCGACCTGGTCACCCGGTGCCGCGCTCGCGCTGAACGCGATCCTCGTGACGGTGTCCGCGCCGATCGTGATGTCCGCGATCTCTGGCCGACGGCGACAGAACGTCCTCATGGCCTCGCAGGCATGCGTCATCGTGACGCTCGCCATCCTCCTGCTCGTGCACCAGCTTCCGTCCGGAGCCGCGGTCGCTCTCGTCCTGATCGCCGTCCTGCCCCTGGCCGCGTGCGAGGTGATGCAAGGCGCCGTCGTGCCCGCAGTCGTCACCGAGTCAGCGACCCCGCTGACCCTGGGGCGCTACACGTCCGCCTACCAGGTGACCTTCAGCATCGCTGACATCATCTGCCCGGCTGTCGTGACGGTGGCGCTGCATGTCGGCGCCGCCGCGCTGTGGCTGCCGCTGGCGGCGGTCGCGTTCCTCGATATGGGGGCTGTGGGTCTGCTCGCCCGGCAGATGACCGCCTTGACCAAGCGCGTGGGACAGGCCCCACAGCCGTCCGCAAGCCTGGCAGAGCTCCCGCTTGAGGCCGACGGGATCTGATCCGTCGGTTATATCCCGGGCGTGGTCACTCTTTGCGGCTTGGCCGGTGTTTGCCGCCGGCGGCCGGGACGGCTAGCTGTCGGGTTCGTGCCGTCCGCGCGTGGCCGGGGAGTGCCGGAGCTGCAGGCCTGCCTGCTCTTCGAGCAGCGTCACGGCCAGCAGTTCCCCGTCCGCCGGCCCGTAGCGGCGCAGCGCGCGCTGGTAGGCGTCGGCCACCGCCTGGGAGGCATCGAAGGGAAGGTGGTGGTCGCGGGCCAGTTCGGTCACGATCTGGAGTTCTTCACAGCAGCGGTCCAAGCCGAACGTGGGCATGACGTCGCCGGCGAGCAAAGCCGGCAGGTCATGGTCGATGAACCGGGAGCCGGCCGCGCTGTCAGCCAGGACATCCCGCAGGGTATCCAGGTCTAGTCCGGATGCCCGGCCGAGCAGCAGGGCCTCGGCGGCACCGACTGCCTGCCCGAACCACAGCAGGTTGATCAGCAGCTTGACGGTGTAACCGGCCCCGTACCCGCCGACGTGGCGCAACTGGCCGGGGCGGGCCAGGACCTCCAGCAGTTCCCGGTGCTGCGCGACGACCTGCTCTTGTCCCCCGACCAGCAGCTGCAGGGCTCCGTGCCGCGCAGCGGTCACGCCCCCGCCGGCCGGGGCGTCCAGGACATGCACGCCACGGCCGAGGACCGCGTTGCGGACCTCGGTCACCGCGGCCGGCGAGTTGCTGGTCATGTCGATCCAGGTTGTCCCGCCGCGCAACGCCGCCGCCGCGCCGCCAGCGCCGAGCATCAGCTCCCGGACCTCGCCTGCCCCGGGAAGGACGGTGACCAGGACATCGGACTCGGCCGCGAGCTGGGCCAGCTCCGGCACCCAGCGTGCACCGCACCTGGCGGCCTGTTCAGCGGCCTCGGGCCGCCGGTCTCCCGCCCGCACGGTGTAGCCGGCCTGAACCAGGTTCGCGCAAACGGGAACGCCCATCCGGCCCAGCCCCACCAACCCGATCTCAGCCATCGTCTCACCCGTGTCCTGCTGGCAACCCCCGCCACCTGCCCGGGAAAGGACGCCGCACGCTCCGTTCAGCACAGTTAATTCAGGGGCACCGGCGGTCAGCGCGTAGTCGCACGCTTGATCATCTGCCAACTGGGTCGGCCGAGCGCAGCCTGCGCGTCTTGACGGCCAAGCGCGGCGTGGGCGCAGCGCCTTCCCTGGTCCCGCAATGACTGCCGCGTGGTGGTGAGTCCCGCGCGCGCGGCGGCGTCGCCGTCGTCCCATCCGGTAACGGAGACTGCGCTAGGAACCTGGCGCCCCGCGCGGGCCGCCGCGCGCAGCGCACCGAAGGCTAGTTCGTCGCTCATCGCGGCTATAGCGTCGGGCGGGTCCGTTCCCCGGAACAACTCGTCAGCGACGGCTTCCCCGTGCGCGGCGGCATTGGCGGGGCATACCGCGACCCGGAGGTCAGGCAGCGCGCCTCCGGCCTCCCGCCAGGCGTCGCAAAATCCCTCCCAACGGTGCCTGGTTACCGGGTAGGTCACCGTCGAATCCGGCTGGCCGGCGTGATGCTCCTTTCTGCGGTCGCGGTTAACCGGGAAGCTGAGAACCAGCGGGCGGGTGGCGCCGGCGAAGGCGAGGCCGCCGATCGCCGCGGCCGCGGCCCGGTCGTCGATGCCCACCGCGAGCAGTCCGTTCCGGGAGGTGCCGGCGTGTATGACCGCTGGCAGCCCGCTGGCCACGACCGCATCCAGGATCGGGTCGTCGTCGGCCGTGGTCCACAAGACAAACCCGTCCACCACTGCGTCAGCGACGCGCTGGACGTCGCTGTCGGCTCCGGTGACCGGGACCAGGGTCAGGCCAACGCCTTCGGCTGCACAGACCTCCGCTACGCCGGCCAGGAACGTGGCCGCCTGCGGGTCGTCGAAGGCGTAGGCGAGGTGCTCGCCGAGGACAACTCCCAGGCTGCCGGCTCGGCCCCGGCGCAAAGACCGGGCGGCGGGGTGCGGGCCCGGATAACCAAGCCGCTGGGCGGCTGCCCGCACCTTTGCGGCAGTGGCCGGCGCGACCCGCCCCGGCTGGGAGTACACGTAGGACGCGGTCATCTTTGACACGCCGGCCGCGTCGGCCACCTGCCGCAACGTCGGACGTGACGCTTTCCTGTCCATGCGGGAATTCTACTGTTTACCGATACACGCAGCGGGTAAGCGCTGCCTTGTGTATCGATACACATTGCGAAACAAGGCAGGCCCTGGCGAGACGCCGCCGAATGGCCAGGGCTCTCCGCGCTTCCATGACCGCCAGACCGCGAGCGATAACGACGGCGCGTTCCGGAGAGATGCGCCGACGCGGCTCTGCTACGCCGCCATCGCTGCCTACGCCTTGTGGCTGTACGCGTCCGGACCCGCGTTCGCGCTGCTGCGGGCCGAACTGCGGCTCTCCTACACGATGGTCGGGGTGTACTCGGCGGCGTGGTCGGCGGGCGCAGTCATGGTCGGCCTGACGTTCGCCGCCCTCGCGCGCCGGGTGCCCCGCGCGGTGCTGCTGTGGAGTTCGGCCGCAATGTCCACGGCCGGCGTGGCCTTGTTCGCCGTCGGCCAGACGGTCGCGCTCACTTTGGCTGGCGATGCCCTGGCCGGCTGCGCGGGGACGACTCTGCTTACCTGCGCGCAGGCGATCCTGTCCGACCGGCACGGCCGACATCGCAGCCGCGCGCTTGTCGAGGCCAACGTCGGCGCGGCCGCCTGCGCGGTGCTCGTCCCGCTGCCGCTCGGGCTGCTCGAACACAGTCCTGCGGGCTGGCGCGCGACCCTGGCCGTGCCCGCCCTCGTGCTGGCGGCTCTTTACCTGCGCTATCGGCACCAGCGGCTGCCCGCCATGCCGGCCGGCCAGTCCGTTCACGGCCTGGCGCGGTTGCCACTTGCCTGCTGGCTGCTGGCCGGCCTAGTCGCGGCGGGGATCGCGACCGAATTCTGCGTGATCTACTTCGGGGCGGAACTGCTCGCGCTTACCGGCTTGCGCACCGGCGCGGCGGCCACCGCGATGAGCGCGTTCTACCTAGGCATCCTGGCCGGACGCGCCGGCAGTACCTGGCTTACCCGTCGCGCCGGCCGGGACATCCCGCTGCTGTGGATATCCCTGGCTGTCACTGCGGCTGGGTTCCTGCTCTTCTGGCTGGCCCCTACTCCCGTTCCCGCGATCGTCGGGCTGTTCACCTGCGGAATCGGTGTGGCCAGCCTTTACCCGCTGTCGCTCGCTCTCGCCCTAGCCGCCGCGCCGCGCAACGGCGATGCCGTCCAGGCCATCACTCAGCTGCTCGGCGGCGGCTGTGTGCTCGTCGCCCCCTACCTGCTCGGCAGCCTCGCCGACCGCCTGGGACTGCACGCCGCGTTCGCAATCGATCCGGTGCTGATCGGGATATCCGCGCTGCTGTTGCTGGCCGGGCTGCGAGTTGGCCGTCGCAGTCATTCCCCTGGTCCTTGAAGATTTGCTGACCCGTGCAACGGGGGAGACAGCGATCTCGTATTAGAGGTGTCCAGTGGGAGAGGTCGATAACGAAGGGCGGGTGCCCGTGAAGTGGGCTGCGGATCGAGATCGCGAGTTCACCGAGTTCGTTATGGTGCAGCGGGCCACGCTTGTGCGCGTGGCGGCGCTGCTGGTGTCCGGTGACGTGGCCAAGGCCGAGGACGTGGTGCAGACGGCGCTGACCCGGCTGTACCTGGCGTGGCCGCGGGTCCGGGCGGGCACAGCGGGGGCCTACGCGCGGCGTTGCGTGGTCAACGCGGCGCTCGATGACCGGCGAAGCCTGCTGCGCAGGCACGAGCAGGTCTCGGCGGAACTGCCGGACCTTGCCGCCCCGGTCCAGGACCGCGACGCGGCGGACCTGGTGGCGTTGCTCGGCACCTTGCCGGCCGGGATGCGGGCGGCGGTCGTGCTGCAGTACGTCGAAGGGCTCAGCGTCGCGGAGGCCGCGAACGCCATGGGGTGCAGCGAAGGAAACGTGAAGAGCCAGAGCGCACGCGGGCTCGAGCGGCTCCGTGAGTCCACGCCCGGCCGTGCCCGCAATGCCATCTGACTGGCACTTGAGTTAGCTGTTCGAAGGGAGCATTCACATGCAGGACGTAGAGGACATGCTGCGGGCACTGCCGCAGGCCGTTACGCAAGGTCCAGCAGGGGCGGACCTGGTCGCCGGAGATGTCGCCCGCGGTCACCGCGCACTCGCCCGGCGCCGTCGGCGGCGGATGGCCGGCCTGGCCGGCGGCGTCGCCGTGGTGGCCGGCGTGACGGTGGCGGCCGTCAGCCTGCCTTCCCAGACTGGCCGGACCGCCCCGACGGCTGCGGCGAGCGGGAGCACCCGCGCGCATGCCCCGGCTATCCGGCTGGTCGCATACACCGGCGCCCAGCCGGCCGGCTTCACGGTGAGCACCGTGCCTGCGGGCTGGACGATCGTCTCCTCCGACGACTTCTCGTTCGTCCTCGCGCCGCCCGGCACGCCGTCGGCGCCGTCTGCGGACGGGCAGGGCGTCAGCTTCGTCGGCCGGATCGCGGTGATGCTGCAGGGAGATTCTCAGCTGGCCTCGGACGCGAAGGTGACGACAGTGACCGTCAACGGCCAGGCGGGCCAGCTCGCGCTGGCAGACGGGGGTGACGCCAAAACCAGCGCCAAGTGGCTGATCTACCCCGACGCGAAGGGCAACAAGATCCTGATCCAGGTCCCCGTATCGCTCGGCCTGAGCAACTCGCAGATTGTGCGCTTTGCCGAGGGCGTCACTGTCACCAGCGCAGCCAAGGCAGGGGTCGGCTGACCCCTGAGCCGCGCCCGCCGGGGCCGCACGGACGTAGGAGTCCGTGCGGCCCCGCGATACAGAACCCGGGCGAGCTTGCCGGACGGGTCATCGGGGAGGGAAAAGGCTGTGAACCGCAGCCTGCCGTCTGGCGTGATCTGCAGCGAGGCGCAGGTGGACGTGCCCCGTTTGTCGGCTGTGGCTTGAACGCGGCTTGCAGCTTCACCGGCGAGCGCGGGTCGGCGGGTACACCTAGCGACGGAGGCTCCTCAGGCCGGTGCGGATTTCGCTGATCAGGATCTCGGGCTGCTCGAGGGCTGCGAAGTGTCCGCCCTTGTCGGCCTCGCCGTAGTGGATCAAGTTGCTGTAGGTGTCTTCGATCCAGCTTCGCGGCAAGCGCGGGATGTCTCGTGGGAACACGGTCACCGCGACCGGCAGTGTCAGCTTCGGGCCGGCCATGGTGGCCGATCGGTTCTCCCAGTAGATACGGGCGGACGACGCGGCGCTGTTGGTGAACCAGTAGAGCGATATCGCGTCCAGCATGTCATCGGTGCTGAGAGCGTCCTCAGCGAGCCCGTTGTTGTCCGTCTTGGACTGGAACTTATCGTAGATCCAGGCTGCCTGGCCGGCCGGAGAGTCCGCCAAAGCGAATCCGACGGTCTCCGGCTTCGTGCCCTGAAGGTGGTTCGCTCCACCGAGGTCGCCGGTGTAGAGGGCGAGGCTGTCCACGGCGTAGCGCTCTTCGGCGGACAGCGTGTCGGGTATTTGAGCGGGGAACGCGTACGGGGTGTTCAAGTGAATCCCGAGCAGGCCCTCGGGTCGCATGGCCCCGAGGGCGGTGGTCACGACCGAACCCCAGTCGCCGCCCTGAGCCGCCCAGTTCTCGTAACCAAGACGCTTCATTAGCTCCACCCACGCGGTGGCAATGCGCGAAACCGTCCAGCCGGCTTCGGCCGGCTTTTCAGAGAACCCGAATCCGGGCAGGGACGGGACGACAACGTCAAAGGAATCTCCGGCGTCGCCTCCGAACGCGACCGGGTCAGTGAGCGGGCCGATCAGCCTCAGGAATTCGACGATCGAACCCGGCCATCCGTGCGTCAAGATCAGGGGCATCGCGTCCGGATTCTTGGACTTGACATGGATGAAGTGGATATCCAGTCCATCGATCGTGGTCAGGAACTGGGGGAAACGATTGAGCTCCGACTCGAATCGGCGCCAGTCGTACTGTCGCTCCCAGTACGTGACGAGCGACTTGGCGTTCTCCACGCGGACACCTTGCGACCAGTCGGGGACGGTTTCCGGATCCGGCCAGCGAGTCCTGGCCAGCCGCTGCTTGAGGTCCGCGATCTCGGAATCCGAGATCGCGACACGGAATGGGCGGACGAGGTCTGATGGTGCTGGGGTCGGTGCGGTCATCGCCTGGTTCTCCTGAACTCTCGTTTCACGGTGCAGCAACCTCTTGCTCCCAGACTTCGACTCACCAAGGTGAGCGTGCGTCACCTTGTCAGGGTGATCGCGGCCGGAAGCCGGCCAGGCCGATGCCCGAGCTGGCGCAACACAGCCCGTACCCCCGGTCCGGAGCGGGCATCCTCGCGACAGCGTCGGCGGAAGTGCTCCAGGCCATCGCGGCGAGGCATGCTGCACCAGATGATCAATTCCAAGGGATCGTACGGCTCGCTGACCGGTGGATAGCATGCCCGGGTGTCCCCGTTGAACCTGCGCCGCTCTGTCCGTGCGATCGTTATAGACGAGAAGAACCGCGTGCTGCTGTGCCGCTTCACCATTCCTGACTCGGCGGGGCTGGTGGTGTGGGCGGCCCCTGGGGGAGGCATCGAGTGCGGTGAGACACCGATTGCAGCGTTGCGCCGCGAGCTGCTTGAAGAGGTGGGGCTGACAGTTGGTGCCGATCCGCCGCATGTGTGGCACCAGCAGGTGGTCGCGCCCGGCCACGCGGCAGGCTATGACGGCGTGGTCAACGACTACTTCCTTGTCCGCACCGTGTCGTTCATGCCCTGCGGTGCGCTGTCCGTCGAGGAACTCGCCGCCGAAAACATCGACGGCTTCCGCTGGTGGCGGCTGCGAGAGATCTCCGGCTACCGCGGTTCCGATTTGTTCTCACCGCGCGACCTCGCCACGCCGCTGGCAGAGTTGATCGCTGGCGAGATCCCGGCCAAGCCGGTGCCGCTCGGCCTTTGAGCCCCGAAGGGCGGCCTGGTCCAGCCCCTCTGCCAGCGCCGGCGCAGCTGTGACGCGCACCTGCGGATCGCCTGCGCGCTGAGGAGGACGGAGCAAAGTCCCGCCGACTCTCTTATTTCTGTCAAGCCGATGGCAGGCTTGGCACTTCCTGTTGGGTGGCGGCCTCGGGCATGTGCCCGGGCCGAGGGCCTGGGACGTCGTCACCGAGCAGGACCGGCCGTGGGGTGGAGGGGTCAAGATAGTCACCGGGCGCACGGTAGCGACACGGACGTTCCGCTGAGCGCCGGGTGCCCACTGCAGGCGGAGGCGGACCGACCCGCCGGGCCGCCCGCCACCAGCGTGGAGCCCCAAGGCACCAGGCCCACCCGCTGTGGCTTGAATCTGATCCGGCAGGCCAAGAGTGCCCTCTGGCGCACCGCCCTGGTCCGCATGGGCTGCCGCCAGCCGCTGCCTCAAGCGCTACATCGCCCGAGAGGTCTTTCCCGAGCTGTCCGCAGCCGCTACAGTCCCGGCACCAAGTCCGAGCGTTTGACTGGGCACGCCTCGATCGCCGGGTCGGTCTGCAGCTGCCTCGCTGTTTGCGTGTCGCAGCCCACGAGGGTCGACTGGCTGTCCGCGGGCGTCACGACGACCCAGCTTCGGTCAGCCGGCCACCACGCATCCGGGTAGACGCTGAACTCACAGGACTGAGTGCAGCTCCCGGCTGCGACCAGGTACTTCAAGCCTGCGAGGCTGACGCCGGGCATCGACTTGCCTTCGGGGAAGAAGCCAGCCCAGTACGAGCCGAAAGGAAAGTGCACTGCGTCGGCGTTTGGGCGTGCTCCCGGGACAGAGCGGTCAGCGGCCGCCCGCTCATCGCGGCAACCTCGCTCCAGGTGATCTCTTCGAAACTCCCGTCCCCGTCGCGCTGCGCCGGGTGCATGATCCTCAGGTAGCAGGAGTACCCCGCAGGGGTGAGGCCCGCGTCCGCGCGACGGCCTCCAGCGTTATGCTCGGTTTCGTGGGAGCTGCGGGGACGTTGACGGCCGATCGGGTCTTCGACGTGTTCGGCGATCACAGCTACCGGATGGACCTTCGAGGCTGACGCGGGCATCGCGCCATGCGGCGTGCCATGCCCCTGTCTGTCCCCCGGCACCTAAGGTGTCCCGCCTCGAAGGCCGTGATCATGACCCCCCTGGCTGACTTGCATCGCCACCTTGAAGGAAGCATCCGTCCCGCGACCGCAATCGAACTCGCGGCCCGGGCCGGGACCAACAAGCCTCCCGCGCATTGGCGTTCGGCACTCGTCGCCGCCGAACGCGAGGAAGGGCTGCTGCCTTACCTGGCCAAGATTGAGAACGCGACTGCCCTGGTGCGGACGCTCGATGACTGGTACCGGGTCACGACAGAGGCGATCGCCGACGCGTTCAGTGACGGCCTGACAGCCCTGGAGTTGCGCTTCTCGCCCCAGTTCATCGCCGGCATGACAGGCCTGGACGCCGACGACGTCATCGAGGCCGTCAGCGATGCTGTCTCCGGCGCCGGGCTGCCGATCGAGGTTGGCCTCATCGGGATCATCGTGCGCGACGAGGGGCCTGACTCCGCGGCGGCCCAGGTCCGCCGCCTGCTGCGGCACGAGAGCGCACTGGTCGGAGTTGATCTCGCGGGGGACGAGGCAGGGTACCCGGCTGCGCTGTTTGCCCCGGCATTCCGCCTTGCTGGCGAGGCCGGGCTCCCGGCCACGGTCCACGCGGGCGAGGCAGCAGGGCCGCGCAGTGTCTGGGATGCCCTGCGCCTGGGCCCGCGGCGCATCGGGCACGGCGTCCGCAGCGCCGAGGACCCAAGACTGCTGGAGTACCTCGCGGCCTCCGGCGTGACCCTTGAGGTTGCAATCACCAGCAACGTCCAGACCGGTGCCGCACGCAGCCGCGCCCAGCACCAACTCGCGGCCCTGGCGGCGGCAGGCGTCCGCGTCGCGCTCTGCACCGACAACCCCACCGTGAGCGACACCCGGCTGACCCGCGAGTTCGAGATTGCCCGTGACCTCGTGGACGCGGCGGCCCTGGACATCATCAGGCAGAACGCTCTCGCAGCCCGCTTCACCAGTCCTGACGGCAGCAACCGGCGATGACCACACATGAGTGGCCGATTGGACGGCAGTCAAACCAGCTACCAAGTCGGCCCCTAGTGCGCCGGCCTTCAGGCCGGTGGTGAAAAGGGCCAGGCCTCAGCCCGTGACTACGCGGGCCGGTTCTGCTGCTCGATGTACTGCCGCAGCACCGAGAGAGGGGCACCCCCGACCGAGCCCGCGAAGTACGAGCCGGACCAGAGCCGCTGGGCGCGGTAGTAGTGGCGGCGCAGGTCGGGGAACTCCTGCCGCATCCGCCGCGAGGACACGCCTTTCAGCGAGTTGACCAGCTTCGACAGCGCGACCTTGGGCGGGAAGTTCACCAGCAGGTGGACGTGGTTCGATTCCCCGTTGAACTCCTTCATCTGGACCTCGAAGTCCGCGCACACGTCCCGCATGATCTCCTCCAGCCGCACGAGGTGCCTGCCTGCGAATACCGCGCGCCGGTATTTCGTGACGAAAACCAAGTGAGCGTGCAGCGCGGAAACACAATGCCTGCCGGTGCGGATATCCAGTTCCTGGGCCATAAACCAATTATGCTTAGGACGTGCAGCTCCGTTACTCCTACCGCCTCGACCCGGCCCCCGCGCAGTGCGCGGCGCTGGCCAGGGCGTTCGGGTGCGCGCGGGTGGCGTTCAACGACGCGCTCGCCGCACGGCAGGCCGCGCACGCCGCCGGGGAGCCGTACGTCCGCGACGCGGAGCTGTCGAGGCGGCTGACGCAGGCCAAGGCGGCACCGGAACGGGCATGGCTCGGGGAAGTGTCATCCGTCGTCTTGCAGCAGGCCCTGGCCGACCTGAACGCGGCGTACCGGAACTTCTTCGCGTCCGTGACCGGGAAGCGGAAAGGCCCGAAGGTCGCGCCGCCCCGGTTCCGGTCCCGCAAGGACTGCCGGCAGGCGATCCGGTTCACGGCCAACAGCAAGTTCAAGGTGCTGGAAAACCGGAGGCTGCGCCTGCCGAAGATCGGCGACGTCAAGGTCCGCTGGTCCCGGGCGCTACCGTCCGTCCCGTCGTCGGTCACGGTGACCCGCGATGCGGCCGGCCGGTTCTTCGCTTCATTCGTGGTCGAGGTGAGCCCAGGCCCGCTGCCGGAGACGGACGCGGAATGCGGGATCGACCTCGGGCTCGGGCACTTCGCCGTCATGGACGACGGTACCAAGGTCGCCGCGCCCAGGTTCCTGCGGCGCGCGGAAAAGAAGCTCAAGCGAGCGCAGAAAGACCTGAGCCGCAAGCAGAAAGGCGGCAGCAACAGGGAGAAAGCGCGGGTCAAGGCGGCCCGCGCGCACGCTCACGTCGCCGACGCGAGGCGGGACTTCCACCACAAGCCCTCCACCAAGGTGATCCGCGAAAACCAAGCGGTCACGGTGGAAGACCTCTCGGTGAAAGGACTCGCCCGCACGCGGCTGGCTAAGTCGGTCCACGACGCGGGATGGTCCGCGTTCGTGAGCAAGCTGGAGTACAAGGCGAAGCTTTACGGCCGGGAGTTCCGGAGGACAGGCCGGTTCGAGCCGACGTCGCAGGTGTGCAGCGCGTGCGGGGTCAAGGACGGTCCGAAGCCGCTCAGCGTCCGCGAGTGGACGTGCGCCGCGTGCGGCGCGGTCCACGACCGGGACGTCAACGCCGCGAAAAACATAGCCGCCCTGGGACGCAGGGAGGCCCGAAACGCCTGTGGAGGCCAGGTAAGGCCACCGCTCGCGATGGCACCGGCCCGTGAAGCAGGAAGCCACAGAGGTGCCGCATGAAGCGGCACGGGCTGAATCCACGCCCTTCAGGGCGTAGAGCGCGTCAATCCTTGACCCTGCCACCGTGTGAGGGCCGACACTCAAGAGCATCATGTTCACCATCGGAGACTTCGCCAGGCACGGACGCGTTTCGGTCCGCATGCTCAGGCACTACGACGCCATAGGTCTCCTGCGCCCCGCGCAGGTGGACCAGTCCAGCGGCTACCGCTTCTACAAGGCGGCACAGCTGTCCCGGCTTAACCGGATCGTCGCGCTGAAGGACCTCGGTTTCACGCTGCAGCGGGTGCAGGCGATCCTCGATGAGGACATCAGCGCCGAGGAGCTGCGCGGGATGCTGCGGCTGCGCCGCGCCGAACTGGAAGCGGCACTTGCCACGACGGCGTCGGCCCTGGCTCAGGTCGAGGCAAGGCTCCGGCTGATCGAGAACGAGGATTCCATGCCACAGGAAGACGTCATCATCAGGCAGTTGCCCGCCATCCGCCTGGCCGAGCTGAGCGGAACAACCGCGAGCTTCAGCCCCGACGACACAGGCCCGCTCATCGGCCAGCTCTTCGGCGAGCTGTGCCGACGGCTCGACTCCGCCGGAATTGTCCCGGCCGGCCCGCGCACCGTCTACTTCGAGACCCCCGGGGAAGGCCAGTACGGGATCGTCGTGCACGTCGGCCTCCCCGTCTCCGCGATGGTCACCGAGGGCCTGGACTTCCAGGTCGTCTCACTGCCGCCCGTCGAGCGCGCTGCCACCATCGTCCACCGCGGCATGACCCACGGCTTTCTGAGCACCAGCCAGCTGCTGGTCCGCTGGGTCGAGGCGCACGGCTACCGGTTCGACGGGCACGCGCGGGAGGTCACGCTCAGCTCCTCGGAGAACCCGGAAGAATGCGCGGCCGAGCTGCAGGCTCCGGTCGTCACGGCCTGACCTGATCTCAGGGCGGTTAATGATCAAGGTGCCCAACCATATGAGCAGCTGCCAACTAATGGTTTCCTTTCCCGCGCTGTTGAGATGTCAAGGACGGAGCTGCGGCTTCGACTCCTAAGTGCATCGTCCCTTCATGCAAAGGAGAAGAACAGCAGATGTCTAGCGTACGAGTTCACAACTTCGCGATCTCGCTCGATGGCTTTGCCACCGGCGCGGGTCAGGCCCCCGACGCCCCGTTCGGTCACGCCGGCCAGCGCCTGCACGAGTGGATGTTCGCCACCCGGTTCTGGCATGAGATGAGCGGCGGCACGGGCGGGAGTGCCGGCGCCGACCACGCGTTCGCTGCGATGCACGGTCCCGGCATCGGCGCCGAGATCATGGGCGCCGGCAAGTTCGGCCCGCCCGGCTGGCAGGACGACCCCGACTACAAGGGATGGTGGGGTGCCAACCCGCCGTTTCATACGCCAGTCTTCGTGCTCACCCACCGGCCACGGCCAGCGATCGAGATGGGCGGGGGCACCACGTTCCACTTCCTGGACGCCTCACCCGCCGAGGCGCTCAACCAGGCTCGCGAGGCGGCCGACGGCCAGGACGTGCGCCTCGGCGGCGGCCCCTCCGTGGTACGCGACTTCCTCGCGGAGGGGCTGGTCGACCACATGCACCTGGTACAGGTCCCGATCGTCCTCGGCCGCGGTGTCCGGCTCTGGGACGGCCTGGAGTCGCTGGAGGAGGCATACGACATCGAGGCGGTCTCGACGCCATCTGGCGTCACCCACCTGACGTTCACGGCCAAGGGCCGGTGACCGCGAAGGCGATCGGGTGTGGCGGCAGGTCTTGGGCGCCTCGATCGAAGCCGCGCTTGCGAAGGACTGGGCGTCCGATTAGCTGGAGCGGGGAGTCAGGCGGATAACTGGGATCTCCCGGTCGGTCTGCTCTGCGTACTTGCCGAAGCGTGGCACGCCCGCCGCGAGCGCCTGCCAGGCAGCATCGCGCTCGGCACCGTGGAGCTGCTCGGCGGAGACCGAGATGGTATCCCCGTCGACCTCGATGCGTGCCTTATCGGGGGCGGCGGCAAGGTTGTGGTACCAGGCGGGGTTGCCGGCCGCGCCGTTGGCCGACGCCGCGATCAGCCAGCCGCCGTTCCCGTCGGAGACCCAGCCGAGGGGCGATGTCCGTTCCAGGCCGCTCTTGCGGCCGGTCGTGGTCAGGAGCAGCATGTCGAAGCTGAAACCTGGCGTGTTCTTGCGGCCCTTGCGGAGCCGCCGTGCGATGAAAGCGTTAGTCCAGAGCATCGCCCGGCGCCCGGGCTGCCAGGCACCGCGGGTACCGGGGCGTGCGTTGAAGGTGGTCATGAGTTGTCTCCTCGCGAACGGGTGGCAGCTTCACTTGCTTCTGCCTGTGAGGATCCGGGGCGGGACCATGAACAGGTTCGCGGCCGAGAGGTGCGTCGTCGCTCATCCGTGCTCCCGGTAATGGCCCGTAACGCATCTATCTACTACATGATGTAGTAGATATCTCTCTTCGGTCAAGGAAGCTTGCCTGCCGTCGGCTTCTGATTTCCCGGGCTCTCTAAGAGGACTGCGAGTAAGGTCCAGTTGTATGGCCAAACGGCAGACCACTTCTCCGGCCGACGTGCTCGCCAAGGCGGGGGTCGACCTCCACCTCGAACTTCACGGTCCCCGCTTGCGTGCAGGGTTGACCGACGCGCTGCGTGAGGCGGTGCGCTCAGGGAGGCTCGCGCCAGGGACCAGGCTGCCGGCCTCGCGGGCATTGGCGGATGACCTTGGCATCGCGCGCAGCACGGTCACAGAGTGCTACACCGCGTTGATCGAGGAAGGTTGGCTTATCGCTCGCCACGGATCCGGGACACGCGTGGCGGAACGCGCGCAACCGTTTCGTGGCTCTGCGCAGAGTGGCGGGCCCGCGTTGCGACGCCAGCCCTCGCACGGGCTGGGCGCGGGAGCGGCGGACTATGCGGAGTTCCCCCGCGCGCCATGGCTTGCGGCGGCCCGGCGCGCCTTCGCAGCGGCACCACACAGTGCCTTCGGGTACGGCGATCCACTTGGCTGGATGGAACTGCGCATGGCGCTCTCCGGCTATTTGTCCCGAGTTCGCGGGGTGTATGCGGAACCCGGACAGATCGTCATCACCTCGGGTTTCCACCACGGCTTGGCGGTGATCGCTCGGAAGCTTAAGTCACTGGGGACCGACACGGTGGCCGTCGAAGCCTACGGCCTCGGTATCTACCGAGCCGTGCTCGGGGACGAAAGGATGAATATCCCGCCGCTGGGAGTCGATGAGAACGGCGCGCGGGTGGAGGATCTGGCCGGCGGGAAGGAGGCAGGGGCGGTACTGCTGACGCCGGCGCATCAGTTTCCGACGGGTCATGCGTTGTCCACCGAGCGCCGGGCCTCGGTTCTCGACTGGGCGCGCCGGACCGGAGGGGTGATCCTCGAAGACGACTACGACGGCGAGTTCCGCTACGACCGCAAGCCAGTTGGCGCGCTGCAGGGACTGGACCCGGATCATGTCGTGTACTTCGGAACCGCCAGCAAGTCGATCGCGCCGGCGCTGCGACTAGCGTGGATGGTCGTCCCTGAGCACCTCCTCCCTGCGGTTGCGGAGGCCAAGGGCCGTGTCGACACGGTGAGCGTGCTTGATCAGCTGATCTTCACGGAGTTTGTGACCTCTGGCGCCTTCGACCGACACGTTCGGGGCAGGCGGCAGAACTATCGCCGCCGGCGCGATGAACTCATCGAGGCCATCGCCCAGAGCACCTCTGAGGTTCAGGTCACCGGCATGGCCGCCGGGCTCCAGGCTGTTCTCACCCTTCCCGCGGGGACGGAAGCGCAGGTCCTGCGAGCCGCAGCACGTCAAGGGTTGATCGTCAGCGGCCTTGCGGAGTTCCGCCATCCGTCCGTCGAAGCGCATCAACCGTGGCGTGATGCGCTGGTCGTCAACTTCTCGGCTGTGTCCGACAGCGCCTGGCCCGGAGCGTTGAGGGCGCTCTGCGGCGTACTGCCCTAGCTCTGTCAGCCGAGCAAAGTGGTCTGCGGAATCATCGCGAAGGTGGCCTAAATACCTGGACCTCTTTTCAGTAGCGTGGAAGCACGACAGTCGGGATACCTCGTCGGCCGCATTCACTCCAACAAGGAGCTTCCTATGATTTCCAATCAGTTCTCTGCCTCGCTAGGCCTCGCGCCTAGATCGCGCGTGCTGCCCGCGGGACTTGCGATGACGGGCGCCACCGTCGCCCTCACGAGCATGTATCTCTCTGCCGGTGCATTGACGCCCCTCCTGGTGGCGTACAAGCAACAGTGGGATTTCCCGGCCGCGATGCTCAACGTGGCATTCGCCGTC
>Ga0134126_10003222_pt1 | contig 20419 bp, 18 predicted proteins | sample KB31752_FD_96881 | JGI IMG/M metagenome (GOLD analysis project Ga0134126, IMG submission 96881) | Terrestrial soil microbial communities with excess Nitrogen fertilizer from Kellogg Biological Station, Michigan, USA - KB3-175-2 | ecosystem: Environmental > Terrestrial > Soil > Unclassified ... | reverse complement strand
CGTCGGAAAGGTCCGCGGGGCCCGCCACGCGGAGATCATTGCGTTCGGCACGGTCCAGTGGGACGGTCATGAGCAGCCTCCGTATCCGCGGTGCAGCTTGCGATGCCAATCGGACCGCACGGATCCCGCGTTGGCTAGAATGCGATTATGCCTCCCGCAATGCGACGCATCGGCCGCGAGCGGTCTGCCCTCGTGCTCGTCGATTTTCAGGAGAAGCTGATGCCGGCGATCCACGACGGACCGCGGGTCATCGGCGAGGCCTGCCGTCTCGCGGACATCGCGCGCACACTCGACGTTGGCGTCATCGGCACCGAACAGAATCCTGCGGGTCTCGGCGCCAACGTCGCAGCGATCCGCGCGCGTTGCGGTGAAACCGTCGTGAAGACGCATTTCGACGCCTGTCGCGATGGCCTCGTCGAGGCGCTCGCGCGCACTCCCGCGCGCGCCACCGGGCCGGAACGCACCGGCGCGGTGCCCGGTGCAGACGTTCGCGACGTGGTGCTCGCCGGCTGCGAAGCGCACGTGTGCCTGCTGCAGACGGCCCTCGGGCTGCTCGAGTCCGGATTCACGATCTTCGTCGTCGAAGACGCTTGTGGATCGCGCCGTCCGGCCGACCACCGGCTCGCGATGATGCGACTCGCGCGCGCCGGCGCAACGCTCGTAAGCGTCGAGATGGTCGCGTTCGAGTGGCTGCGGACCAGCGACGACCCGCGCTTTCGCGAGGTCCTCCGGCGGATCAAGTGACGCGTTCGTTGCGTCGAGCGACCCAATAGGTTGCGCCGTCGCCGCCGTACCGCTCGGCATGGGGGACGCGTGCGGCGAGCGTGAACGTCTCGCCGGGCAACAGGTGCCGAACCTTTTCGCCGACGGTGAGCCACATCTCGCCGCGAACCAAGCGCGCCGAAACCGAGAATGCGTGCCTGTGCGTGTCGAGCGTCGTTCCCGGCGCCCAGGTGCGCTCGATGACCTCGTCGAAACCGTGCGCCAGCGCATCGGCCTTGAATGCATCGAAACCGGCGTCGCTCATCGTGTCCTCGCGTCGTCGGGCCGACGCCGTTTGCGGAAGCATGCGCGAATTTCCCCCGCGAGCGCGAGCATCACCTGCGTCCATTCGAGACTGCGACCAACTGGGCTCCGACGACGGGTGCCCAGCGGCGCTCACTGCATGTGCTGGCCGCCGTTGATCGCGATGTTGGCGCCGGTGAGGAACGCCGCTTCGTCGCTCGACAGATAGGCGACGAGACCGGCAACCTCCTCGGGCTTGCCGAGGCGCCCCATCGGAATCTGCGGAATGATCTTGCTGTCGAGCACCTCTTTCGGAATCGCCATCACCATCTTGGTGCCGATGTAACCCGGCGAGATCGTGTTGACGGTGACGCCCTTGCGCGCGACCTCGAGTGCCAGTGCCTTGGTGAAGCCGTGCATGCCCGCCTTCGCCGCCGAGTAATTGGTCTGGCCGAAAGCGCCTTTCTGACCGTTCACCGAGGAGATGTTGACGATCCGACCCCAGCCGCGGTCGACCATCCCGTCGCAGACCTGCTTCGTCATATTGAAGCACGAGTCGAGGTTGGTCTTGATCACCTGATCCCAGCTCGTCTTGTCCATCTTCTTGAACGTCATGTCGCGCGTGATGCCGGCATTGTTGACCAGCACGTCGACCTGGCCCAGATCGGCGACGACCTTCCTCACGCACGCCACTGCCGATTCCCAATCGGAGACATCGCAGGGATAGGCACGGAATTCGTGGCCCTGGCTGCGCATCGCCTGCTGCCACTCGGCGGCCTTCGTGTTGCCGGGCGAGTGCGTGGTCACCACGGTATCGCCCATCGCCGCGAGCTTGACGCAAATCGCCTCGCCGAGGCCCCCCATGCCGCCAGTCACCAGCGCCACGCGCTTCTTCTCGGTCATGATGCGTTCCTCCGTTCGCTTCCGGGGTCGCGCCCCGCGGTTGTTCGTCCGGTTCGCTCAGCGCTCGACGGCCAGCGCCACACCCATGCCGCCGCCGATGCACAGCGACGCCAGGCCGCGCTTCGCACCGCGACGCGCCATCTCGTGCAGCAGGGTGACGAGGATGCGCGCGCCCGATGCGCCGATCGGGTGCCCGAGCGCGATCGCCCCGCCATTGACGTTGATCTTCGATGTATCCCAGCCCATCTCCTTGTTGACCGCGCAGGCCTGCGCGGCGAACGCCTCGTTGATCTCCATCAGATCGAGATCGGAAGCCTTCCAGCCGGCTTTCTCGAGGCAGCGCCTCGACGCGGGAACCGGGCCCATGCCCATGATCGCCGGGTCGACCCCCGACGACGCGTAGGCCCTGATCTTCGCGAGCGGCGTGAGGCCGAGCGCGTGCGCGCGCTCGGCGGACATCACAATGAGCGCCGCGGCGCCGTCGTTGATGCCCGAGGCATTGGCCGCAGTCACCGTGCCCTCCTTCGCGAAGGCCGGCTTCAGCCCCTTGACGCCGTCTGGCGTGGCGCCGGACTTGATGAACTCGTCGTCCTTGAACTCGACCGGGTCACCCTTGCGCTGCGGAATCGAGACCGGAACGATCTCGTCCCGGAACTTTCCGGCCTTCTGCGCCGCCTCCGCCTTGTTCTCGCTCGCCACCGCGAACGCATCCTGCTCGGCGCGCGAGATCTCGAACTTCTTCGCTACGTTCTCGGCGGTGACGCCCATGTGGTACTGGTTGTAGACGTCCCACAGCCCATCGACGATCATCGAGTCGACGAGCTTCGCGTCGCCCATCCTGAAGCCGTCGCGCGAGCCCGGCAGCACGTGCGGCGCCGCGGTCATGTTCTCCTGGCCGCCGGCGATGACGATGTCGGCGTCGCCGCAGCGTACCGCCTGCGCGGCCAGCACCACCGCCTTCAATCCCGATCCGCAGACCTTGTTGATCGTCATCGCCGGAACGGCGTACGGCAGGCCCGCGCGAATCGCCGCCTGGCGCGCCGGATTCTGGCCGCTCCCCGCGGCGAGCACCTGGCCGAGAATCACTTCGGAAATCCGGTCGGGCTGGATGCCGGTCTTCGCGAGCAGCGCGCGAATCACCGTGGCGCCGAGCTCGGGCGCGGGAACCTTGGCGAGCGAGCCGCCGAACTTGCCGATGGCGGTGCGTAGCCCCGCTGCGATGACGATGTCGGTCATGGTGCTGCTCCTTTCGATGCGCCGCTTCGTTTCGACAACGCGCGACGATGTCATGATACTGCCGGAATTTGTCCGGCAGACGAGTGGGCGCAGCTTCCGTTACGCGCCCTTCTTCGCCGGAGGGAGGTCGGTGCAGGTGCCCTCGAAGACCTCCGCCGCCATGCCGATGCCCTCGCACAACGTCGGGTGCGGGTGAATCGTTCTGCCGATGTCCGTCGGATCGCATCCCATCTCGACCGCGAGGCAGACCTCGCCGATGAGGTCGCCCGCGTGCGTGCCCACGATGGCGCCTCCGATACACCGATGTGTCGTCGCATCGAAGAGCAGCTTGGTCATGCCCTCGTCGCGACCGTTCGCGATCGCACGCCCCGACGCGGCCCACGGAAACACCGCCTTCTCGTACTTGACTCCGTTGGCCCCGCATTGTTCCTCGGTCAAACCCGCCCACGCGACTTCGGGGTCGGTGTACGCGACCGAGGGAATTTGGCGTGCGTCGAAATACGACTTCAGGCCGGCCGCGGCCTCCGCCGCGACGTGGCCCTCATGGACTGCCTTGTGGGCAAGCATCGGCGGGCCGACGATGTCGCCGATCGCGTAGATGTGACCGACGTTGGTGCGCATCTGTCGGTCGGCGGTGATGAAGCCGCGGTCGTTCACGGCGACTCCGGCCCGGCTCGCCTCGATCGCTTTGCCGTTTGGCACGCGCCCGACCGCGACCAGCACGAGGTCATACTTCTGCGGCCCGGACGGCGCGCCCGCGCCGTCGAACGACACTTCGATCCCCGACGAAGTGGCTTTCGCGCCCGACGTCCGGGTTTTCAGCATGACCCGGTCGAACCGTCCGGCGTTCTTCTTCTCCCAGACCTTGACGAGGTCGCGGTCGGCGCCGTTCATCACGACGTCGAGCATCTCGACGACATCGATACGCGAGCCGAGCGTCGAATAGACAGTGGCCATCTCGAGGCCGATGATGCCGGCGCCGATCACCAGCATCCGCTTCGGAATCGACTCGAGCAGGAGCGCCCCGGTGGAATCCACGATGCGCGGATCCTCGGGAAGGAACGGCAATTTTGCGGCCTGGCTGCCGGCCGCGATGATCGCGCGCGCGAAGCGGATCACCTTCTTCTCTCCGGTCGGCGCCTGCCCCGGGCCGGAAGTGACGGCGATCTCCACGTGACGCGCGTCGAGGAAGCGACCGGTGCCGCGCACCACGTCAACCTTGCGCAGCTTCGCCATGCCGGCGAGCCCGCCGGTCAGCTTCTTCACGACGCCGCCCTTGAATGTGCGCAGTCGATCGAGGTCGACCTGCGGCGGGCCGAATGCGATGCCGTGCGCCGCGAGCGCCTTCGCTTCGTCGATCACCGCTGCGGTATGCAGAAGCGCCTTGCTCGGGATGCAGCCGACGTTGAGACACACGCCGCCGAGCGTCGGATAGCGCTCGACCAGCACCGTCTTCATGCCGAGGTCGGCCGAGCGGAATGCCGCCGAGTAGCCTCCGGGACCCGAGCCGAGCACGAGCATCTCGCATTCAACGTCGGCGCACCCCGTCCACGTCGCCGCCGCAGTCGCGCTTCGTGCCGCTGGCGGCGCTGCCGCCGGCGCGGACGCGACGGTCGGCGCAGCCTTCGCCGGTGCCGCGGATCCTGCAGCGGGCGCAGTCTTCCCCGGTTCGGCGTCGGCCTTTGCGTCGCTCGTCAGCGTCAGCACGACGCTTCCCTGCGACACCTTGTCGCCGACCTTGACTTTCAGCGCGGCGACCTTCCCCGCGGCAGGCGAGGGGACGTCCATCGTCGCCTTGTCCGACTCCAGCGTGACCAGCGGGTCCTCGGGGGCGACGGTGTCGCCGACCTTCACCAGCACTTCGATGACGGGGACGTCCTTGAAGTCACCGATGTCGGGGACCTTGACTTCGACGGTGGCCATGGCTTCCTTTCGCTCAGACGAGCACGCGCCGCAGGTCGGAGAGCAGCGCCGCGAAGTGGCTGTTGAAGCGCGCGGCCGACGCGCCGTCGATCACGCGATGGTCATAAGAGAGCGACAGCGGCAGCATCAGCCGCCACGCCGCGTTGCGTCCGTCGCTCGACACCTGCCGCCAGGCCGAGCGGCAGATGCCCATGATCGCGACCTCGGGTGCATTGATGATCGGCGTGAAGTAGGTGCCGCCGATGCCGCCGAGGCTCGAGATCGTGAACGTGCCGCCCTGCATCTGCTCGGCCTTCAGCTTGCCGCCGCGTGCCAGCGCGGCGAGTTCGCTCATCTCCTGCGCGATCGCCAGCACGCCCTTGCGGTCGGCGTCGCGGATCACCGGCACGACGAGACCCTGCGGCGTATCGGCGGCAAACCCGATGTGGTAGTACTTCTTCAGAACCAGGCTGTCGCCGTCGAGCGAGGCGTTGAATTCGGGGAATCTCGCGAGTGTCGCGCACACGGCCTTGATGATGAACGCCAGCATCGACACGCGAATGCCTCGCTTGTCGTTCTCCTTGTTGAGCTCGACGCGAAACGCCTCGAGCTCGGTGATGTCGGCGTCGTCGTGGTTGGTGACGTGCGGGATCATCACCCAGTTGCGATGCAGGTTGGCCGCCGAGATCTTCTTGATCCGCGACAGCGGCTTCGTCTCGATCGGACCGAACTTCGCGAAATCGACATGCGGCCAGGGCAGGAGGTCGATGCCGCCGATGCCCGCGCCGGACGGCGCCGCGGTGCCTGACTTCGCGAACGCTTCGACGTCCTCCTTCACGATGCGGCCGTGATTGCCGCTTCCGGTGACGCGACCGAGGTCGATGCCGAGTTCCCGCGCGAGCTTGCGCACGCCCGGGCCCGCGTACGCTAGCGCGAACGATTTCTCGTCGACCGCTGCCGGCGTCGTCGGTGCAACCGTGGCCGCGGCACGCGGCGCGGTCGGTGCAACCGTGGCCGCAGCGGGGGCGCTGGCCGGCGCGGCCTGCGCCGCGGTCTCGGCCGCAAGGGTCACGATCACCGAGCCTTCGCTCACCTTGTCGCCGACCTTGACGCGAAGCTCGCGCACGTCGCCGGAAAACGGCGCCGGCACGTCCATCGTCGCCTTGTCGGACTCGAGCGTCACCAGCGGATCCTCCGCTGCCACCGTATCGCCCGGTTTCACCATGATCTCGATCACCGGGACGTCCTTGAAGTCGCCGATATCGGGGACCTTGACCTCGACGACGCCTGCCGGCCCGTGCGCGGGCGCAGGCGGCGCGGAGACCGGAGCTTTCGGCGTCGCCGCGGCAGGGGTTGCAGCGTCGAGCACGAGGAGGACGCTGCCCTCGCTCACCTTGTCGCCGGCCTTGACCCGGATCGACCCGACGGTTCCGGCGGCGGGCGCCGGCACGTCCATCGTCGCCTTGTCGGACTCGAGCGTCACCAGCGGATCCTCGGCTGCGACGCTGTCGCCGGGCCTGACCAGCACTTCGATCACCGGCACGTCCTTGAAATCGCCGATGTCCGGGACTCTTACCTCCATGGCTCCTCCAGCGTCAGTCCAGCGTCGGTCCGGCATCAAACGGTCCAGGGATCGGGACGCTCGGTGTCGAGAGCATATTTCGCGATCGCCTCGGCCACCATGGCCGGCTTGACCGCGCCCTCGTCGGCGAGTGCCTTCAGCGCCGCAACCGCGACGTGGTAGCGGTTGACCTCGAAGAATTCGCGCAGCTTGACGCGATAATCGCTGCGGCCGAACCCGTCGGTACCGAGCGTCACGTAGCGGCGCCCGAGGTAGGGGCGGATCTGCTCGGGGAACGCGCGCACGTAATCGGTCGACGCGACGACCGGACCGGGGTGGCCGTCGAGTGCGGTCTCGAGATGGCCGTGGCGCGGAGGAGCCGCCGGATGCAGCCGGTTGTAGCGTTCGACGCTGCGGCCCTCGCGCGCGAGCACGGTGAAGCTGGTCGCGCTCCAGACGTCGGCCGCGACCTTCCAGTCGTCGCGAAGGAGATCGGCAGCGGCAATCACCTCGCGCAGGATCGTCCCCGATCCCATCAACTGCACGCGCGGCCCCTTCCCGCGCGCGCCTTCGCTGAAAAGGTAGAGCCCCTTGACGATGCCGTCCTCGGTGCCTTTCGGCATCGCCGGATGATGGTAGTTCTCGTTCATCAGCGTGACGTAGTAGTAGACGTCGTGCTGCTCTTCCATCATCCGCCGGATGCCGTCGCGGATGATCACGACCACCTCGTAGCCGAAGGTCGGATCGTACGGAATGCAATTCGGAATGTTGGCGGCGAGGACGTGGCTGTGGCCGTCCTCGTGCTGCAGCCCTTCGCCATTCAGCGTTGTGCGCCCGGCGGTCCCGCCGAGGAGGAAGCCGCGGCAGCGCATGTCGCCCGCGGCCCACGCGAAGTCGCCGAAGCGCTGGAAGCCGAACATCGAGTAGTAGATGTAGAACGGGATGATCGGCACGTTGCTCGTCGAGTACGCCGACGCCGCCGCCATCCACGAGCACATCGCTCCGGCCTCGTTGATCCCCTCCTGCAGCACCTGTCCTTTCTTGTCCTCGCGGTAGTACATCAGCTGGTCGGCATCCTGCGGCTTGTAGAGCTGACCGACCGCCGAATAGATGCCGAGCTGGCGGAACAGACCCTCCATGCCGAAGGTGCGCGATTCGTCGGGGACGATCGGCACGATGTGCCGCCCGAATGCCTTGTCGCGCAGCATCGCGCCCAGCATCTGCACGAACGCCATCGTCGTCGAGATCTCGCGCTCGCCGGTATCCTGGAGCAGGCGCTCGAACATCGACAGCGGCGGCGCGGCGAGCGAAGTCGACTTCTGCCGCCGCGCCGGCAGGAAGCCGCCGAGCGCGCCGCGGCGCGCTTCGAGGTAGCGCTTCTCGGGGCTGCCGTCCGCAAGGGGCACGAACGGCACCTCGGCGAGTTGCTCGTCGGAGACCGGCACTTCGAAGCGATCGCGGAACTGGCGCAGCGCTTCCAGCGTCATGTGCTTCGCCTGGTGCGCAATCATCTGGCCCTCGCCCGACTCGCCCATCCCGTAGCCCTTGACGGTCTTCGCGAGGATCACCGTCGGCTGGCCCTGGTGCGCGACCGCCGCGGCGTAGGCAGCGTAGACCTTGCCGGAATCGTGGCCGCCGCGGGCGAGGTTCCACACTTCGTCGTCGGTGAGATGCGCGACCATCGCCTTCAACTCGGGCGAATTGAAGAAGTGCTCGCGCACGTAGGCGCCGTTCTTGCTCTTCAGGTCCTGGTACTGCCCGTCGACGACCTCCTCCATTCGCGCCAGCAGGAGGCCATCCTTGTCGGCGGCGAGGAGCGGGTCCCAGCCCGAACCCCAGACCACCTTGATCACGTTCCATCCGGCACCGCGAAAGACCCCCTCGAGCTCCTGGATGATCTTGCCGTTGCCGCGCACCGGCCCGTCCAACCGCTGCAGGTTGCAGTTGATGACGAAGATCAGGTTGTCGAGCCTTTCGCGCCCGGCGAGCGAGATCGCGCCGAGGGTCTCGGGCTCGTCGCATTCGCCGTCGCCGAGAAAGCCCCATACCTTGCGCGCCGCCGTGTCGGAGAGGCCGCGACCGGCAAGGTACTTGAGGAAGCGCGCCTGGTAGATCGCCATCAGCGGCCCGAGCCCCATCGACACCGTCGGAAACTGCCAGAACCACGGCATCAGCCACGGGTGCGGATACGACGGCAGACCATGCCCGCCGGTTTCCTGGCGGAAATTCAGCATCTGTTCCTCGGTGAGCCGCCCTTCGACGAACGCGCGCGCGTAGAACCCCGGCGCGCTGTGTCCCTGGAAGTAGATGAGATCGCCGCCGTGCGCGTCACCCGGCGCGTGCCAGAAGTGGTTGAAGCCGATGTCGTAGAGGAGCGCCGAAGACTGGAAGCTCGCGATGTGCCCGCCGAGCTCGGACGAATCCTTGTTCGCGCGCAGGATCAGCGCGGCGGCGTTCCAGCGGATCAGCGAGCGGAGCCGGTGCTCGAGCGCACCGTCCCCGGGGGACTTCACCTCGTCCGCCGGATCGATCGTATTGCGATACGGCGTCGTCGCGATCTGCGGCGGCTGGGTTCCGCTGCGGCGCGCCTCGTCGCGCAGTTGCGTGAGCAGGAAGCGCGCGCGCTCGGCGCCCTGGTGCTGCACCACGGCCCGGAGCGAATCGATCCATTCACTGGTCTCGACCGGATCGTAGTCGTTCATGATGCCCATGCTGATTCTCCTCGTTGTTCAGGCTGCCGCGGCCGGATGCCGATCGATCCAGTGCCGCGCGATGTCGATGCGCCGGCACACCCAGACGCGGTCGTGCTTCTCGACGTGATCGAGGAAGCGCTGCAGCGCCCGGAAGCGTCCGGGGCGTCCGACCAGCCGGCAGTGCAGGCCGATCGACAACATCTTCGGTGCCTCCTGCCCCTCGGCGTAGAGCACGTCGAAGGCGTCACGCAGGTAGGCGAAGAACTGGTCGCCGGAGTTGAAGCCCTGCGGCGACGCGAAGCGCATGTCGTTCGAATCGAGCGTGTACGGCACGACGAGATGCATGTGCTCGCGACCGTCACGCGTCGTGACGCGGGTCCAGAACGGCAGATCGTCGCCGTAATAGTCGGCGTCGTAGACGAAGCCGCCGTGTTCGACGACGAGCTCGCGCGTGTGCGGGCTGTCGCGCCCGGTGTACCAGCCGAGCGGCGCGCTGCCGGTCATCCGGCGAATGATGTCGACGGCGATGCGCACGTGCTCCCGCTCGGTCGCCTCGTCGACGTTTTGGTAGTGAATCCACCGCCACCCGTGGCAGGCGATCTCGTGGCCGAGCTCGACGAATGCGGCCGTCGCGTCGGGGTTGCGCTCGAGGGCCATCGACACGCCGAAGACGGTGAGCGGCAGGCCGCGCCGCTCGAACTCGCGCAGTACGCGCCACACACCGGAGCGCGATCCGTATTCGTAGATCGACTCCATCGACAGGTGGCGCGCCGGATAGGCCTGCGCACCGATGATCTCGGACAGGAATTGCTCGGACGCCTTGTCGCCGTGCAGCACGCAGTTCTCGGCGCCTTCCTCGTAATTCAGCACGAACTGCACGGCGACCCGCGCATCACCCGGCCAGTCCGCGGCCGGAGGGCGGCGGCCGTAGCCGACGAGGTCGCGCGGATAGCCATGACCGGGTTTCATCGGCGCACTTCGAGCAGGTCGAGCAGTGCCAGCGCGACAACGCGCGTCGCCTTGAAGAGATCGTCGAGCACGAGCTTCTCGTCGGCACGATGACCGTTGGCTTCGAGCAGCGTGCGCGGGCCTGCGCCGTAGAGCACCGTCGGCACTCCGGCCGCCGAGTAGTGCCTCGCGTCGGTGTAGAGCGGAGAACCCTTCGGCTTCACCTCTTCTGCGAGAACTGCTGTCGCGTTCCAGGCGATCGCCCGCACGAGCTTCTCCTGGCCGGGAATCGGGACGAATGGCATTGCGAGGAGGACCCGCCGGACCTTGCAGGTGATTTCCGGCCAGCGCGTGGCCGACTCGGCGATGCGGTGCGTGAGTTCCGCTTCGACCTCCTCGGCATTCTCCTCCGGAATGATCCTGCGGTCGAGCCTGAAGCTGACCTTGTCCGGAACCACGTTCGTGTTGATGCCCCCCGCGATCAATCCGACGACGAGCGTCGGACTCTCGATGCCCGCAACTTTCGACTTCTTTGCGGCGAGCGTCCTGCGCAACGCATAGAGATCGGCGAGCACCGCCGTCGCAGCCTCGAGCGCATCGACGCCGGTCGCCGGCATCGCCGCGTGAGCCGAGCGGCCGGTCACCTCGACTTCGAGGTGCAGGCAGCCGCTGTGGGCCGTCGTGATGCCGTACGCGAACCCCGCCGAGATCGCGAAGTCGGGACGAGAGATCTTCTCGGCGAGCAGACGGGCCGGGCCGATCGCGCCGCCCACTTCCTCGTCGTAGGTAAAATGAAGTTCGACCGAGCCCGCCAGCTTCGCCCCGCTCGCCTTCAATGCGAGAAGCGCGAACGCGTAGGTCGCGAAGTCCGATTTCGAAACGGCGACGCCGCGTCCGACCATCACTCCGTCGCGGATCTCGGCGCCGTAGGGATCGGCGGTCCACCCGAGCCCGGGGGGAACGACGTCGCCGTGGGCGTTCAACGCGATCACCGGTCCGTCGCCGAAGCGCTCGCGCACGACGAGGTTCGTCGCGCTGATCATGCCGTTGGCACGCACGACGGCCTCGGGGACCTCGTGGCGCTCGACGACGAAGCCGAGACCTTCGAGCAGCCCGGCTGCGCGCTCGGCGTGCGCCGCGCAGTCACCCGGCGGGTTGTCGGACGGAACCCTGACGAGCTCGGCGAGAAAGGCGGTCTCCTGCGCCTCGTGCTCGACCAGGTGACGTGTGATCGTTTCGCGGGAAGTTGCACTCATGCGGTCGGGATCACCGTGAACGCGGTCAGGACGCTTTCGCGCCGTTCGGATACCGGCGCAGGACATCGAGGAAGATTCGTGCACCGAGGTCGGCGTCCTCGACAGTCATCGTTTCGGCCGGATTGTGGCTGATGCCACCGTTGCCGCAGCGGACGAACAGCATGCCGATCGACGTCAGGTCGGCGATGGCCATGCCGTCGTGCCCGGCGCCGCTCGCGAGGAAGCGTGGCTCGATTCCCCCGGCGCGGATCTGCGCGGCGATGTGGTCCATGATCGACGGCGCACAGGGGCTCGCACGCGCGTCGTGCTGCGGCGTGACGGCTGCGCGCACGTCACGGCGCGACGCGATGGCGGCGATCTCGCGCAGCACATCGTCGACGGCAGCCTTGCGAACGGTGTCGTCACCGGCCCGGATGTCGATCGTGAACGCCGCCGCGCCGGGAATCACATTCGCCGCGCCGTTGGGAACGCCGAGTACTCCGACGGTGCCGACCAGCGACTCGGCCGTCGAACAGCGTCTTTCGATCGCGAGCGCCATCTCGGCGGCGGCGGCCGCCGCGTCATGGCGATGGGTCATCGGGACCGTGCCGGCGTGCCCGGCGAGCCCCTCGACGCGCACCGCGAACCGGCTTGCACCGGCGATCGACGTCACGACGCCGACCGGACACCCTTCGTTCAGCAGCACCGGGCCCTGCTCGATGTGGATCTCGACGTAGCCCAGTACGTCGTTGCGACGGTGCGCGGCCTCACCGATACGCGCGGGATCGAGGCCGAAGCGCGTCAGCGCCTCGGCCATCGTGACGCCGTCGATGTCCGACTTGCCCAGGAGCGCCGCGTCGAACGTGCCCGCCACCGCGCGGCTGCCGAGCAGCGTCGCGTTGAAGCGCACGCCCTCCTCGTCGGCGAAGGCGATCACCTCGATCGCGTAGGGAAGGCGGATGCCCGCCTCGTGCAGTGCGGCGACGCAGGCGATCGGCGTGACGACGCCGAGCATACCGTCGTAGCGGCCGGCGTTGCGCACGGTGTCGAAGTGCGAGCCGGTGAGGAGTGCCGGCAGTCCCGGGGCCTCGCCCTCGTAGCGGCCGACGACATTGCCGATCGCATCGAAGCGCGCGCTCATTCCGGCTGCCTCCATCCACCGCATGATCAGGTTGCCGGCGGCCCTGTGCTCGGCGGTGAGGAAGTGACGCGACAGCGCTCCAGCGTCCTGCGAGATCGTCGCTAGCTCGTCGAGCCGCGCCATGATCGCCGGCCCGAAGCGGAGCGCCTCCGGTCGCGCAGCGCTCACGCGCGGGCGATGCGCAGCAGGTTCGTCGTGCCGGCGACCCCGAACGGCATGCCTGCCGCGATAACGATGGTGTCCCCGGAACTGGCAAATCCCTCGTCGACGGCACGCCGGCACGCGGTGTCGACCATTCCGTCGACATCCTTCACATCGGCGGTCTCGACCGAGTGCACGCCCCAGACGAGGGCGAGGCGGCGCGCCGTGCGAACGTTGGGCGTGAGGCTCAGGATTGGCGACGTCGGGCGTTCGCGCGCCGCGCGCAGGCTCGAATGGCCCGAGCTCGTGTAGGTGACGGTGACGGCGACGTGGAGCAGCTCGGCGACGCGGTGCGTCGCGCAGAAGATCGCGTCGGAGACCGTCGCCTCGGCGGGCGTGTGCGATGCATCGATCATCTCGCGATACTGTGGATCGGACTCGACCTGCTCGATGATGCGATCCATCATCCGCACCGCCTCGACCGGGTATCTGCCGCTCGCCGATTCGGCGGAGAGCATCACCGCATCGGCCCCTTCGTAGACCGCGGTCGCGACGTCCGAGGCCTCGGCGCGCGTCGGCACCGGGGCGGCGACCATCGATTCCAGCATCTGCGTCGCGACGATCACCGGCCGACCCGCCTTGCGGCAGGCCCGCACGATGCGCCGCTGGATCACCGGGACCCGCTCGGCGGGGAGCTCGACGCCGAGATCGCCGCGCGCCACCATGATGCCGTCGGAGCGCTCGACGATCGCATCGAGATGCTCGATCGCCGCGGGCTTCTCGAGCTTCGACATGATCGCCGCGCGGCCGCCGATCAGCGCGCGCGCCTCGTCGAGATCCTGTGCGCGCTGCACGAACGACAGCGCGACCCAGTCGACGCCGAGCGACAGCCCGAACTCGAGGTCGCTCTTGTCCTTCGGTGTCAGGATCGCGATCGGCAGGACGACGCCGGGAACGTTGACCCCCTTGCGGTCGGAGAGCAATCCGCCGGCGGTGACACGCGTCTCGGCGAACGCCGGTCCGCAGCGCTCGACGACGAGTCGGATCTTGCCGTCGTCGAGAAGGAGCTCGATGCCCGGGGTGAGCGCCGCGAAGATCTCCGGGTGCGGCAGCGATGCCCGCGTCGCGTCGCCTGGCGCGGCGTCCATGTCGAGGCGAAACGCCGCATTCGCTTCGAGGCGCACCGGCGAACCCGCGAACGTGCCGACGCGGAGCTTCGGGCCCTGCAGATCGAGCAGCACGGCGATCGGCCGCGCGGTCTCGCGCTCGATCGTGCGAATGATGTCGAGGCGCTCGCGATGCTGGTCCTGGGTGCCGTGACTGAAGTTGAGCCGGAACACGTCGGCGCCGGCATCGAACAGCGCGCGGATGGTGGCGGCATCCGAGCTCGAAGGGCCGAGCGTGGCGACAATTTTGGCGTTGCGATGGCGGCGCATGGCGGACTCGCTCTTCAGGTGGCTGTGTGACGCGCGCCGGGCTCGATCAGGATCGCGCGGAAATCGTTGACGTTGGTGAGGGTCGGGCCGGTCACGACGCTGTCGCCGAGTGCGCCGAAGAAGCCGTGCCCATCGTTGCGGTCGAGACTCTCGCGCGGACGGATTCCCGCCGCGAATGCGCGCCCGAGCGTGTCGGGAGCGAGGTACGCGCCGGCGATCTCCTCCTGGCCGTCGACGCCGTCGGTGTCGCCGGCGAGCGCATGGATGCCCGGATGCCCGTCGAGCGCGACGGCGAGCGCCAGCAGGAACTCGACGTTGCGCCCGCCACGTCCGTCGCCGCGCACGGTGACCGTCGTCTCGCCGCCGGAGAGCAGAACGCACGGCGGCGTGAACGGCTCGCCGTGCGTCGAGACCTGCAGTGCGATGCCGGCCATCACGCGGCCGACGTCGCGCGCCTCGCCCTCGATGCTGTCGCCGAGGATGTGCGCGGCAACGCCCTCCGAGCGTGCGACGTCCGCCGCCGCCTCGAGTGCGATCTGCGGCGTCGCGATCATTGTCGTCACACTGCCGGCGAGCCGCGCGTCTCCCGGCTTCACCGTCTCGCCGCGGCCGCTCGCGAGCACCTCGACGACACTCGGCGGAACGTCGATGCCGTAGCGCCGGACGATGGCGAGCGCTTCGGCGCAAGTCGTCGGATCGGCGACCGTGGGGCCCGACGCGATGTCGATCGGATCGTCTCCCGGGACGTCGGAGATCAGCAGCGTGACGAGCCTTGCCGGGTGGCAGGCGGCACCGAGGTGCCCCCCCTTGATCGCCGACAGGTGCCGACGCACGCAGTTCATCTCGCTGATCGTCGCACCCGACTTCAGCAGCGCCCGGCTGACCGCCTGCTTGTCGGCGAGCGTCAGGCCTTCGGCCGGTGCCACCATCAGCGACGAGCCGCCGCCGGAGATCAGGCAGATCACCAGATCGTCGGAGCCGAGACCGCGCACGCGCTCCGCGATGCGTCGCGCGGCCGTAACGCTCGCCGCGTCGGGTACCGGGTGCGCCGCCTCGATGATCTCGATCTGCGTGCACGGCACCGAGTACCCGTAGCGCGTGACGACGAGGCCTTCGAGCGGTCCGGGCCAGCTCGCCTCGACCGCCGCCGCCATCGCCGCCGACGCCTTGCCGGCACCGATCACGACGGTGCGGCCCGGCGGGGCAGGCGGCAGGCGCGTCGGGATGCAGCAGAGCGGCTGCGCGGCGGCGATCGCGGCGCCGAACATCCTCTGCAGCAACTCGCGGGGTGCGTCCATGGGTGGCTCAGACCGGTCGAGAGATGCGCCGCACCGGCGATCGCCACTTGGTCAGACCAAGCATACCATCGTGGCCCGCAGTGTCAATCGCCGCGCGTGCCATAATCGCCGCCGTCCCATGAGCCCTCGTGCGCCGTCGCATCCCGCCGTATTCCACCGCGTTGCGCCGCCACCGCGGGTGCGGCTTTCGGATGCCATCAGCGAGCAGATCGAGCGCCTGATCGTCGATGGTTCGCTGCCCCCGGGCGAAGTGCTGCCGGCCGAGCGCGAGCTCTCGCGGCGCCTGCAGGTGTCGCGCCCTTCGCTGCGCGAGGCGCTGCTGAAGCTCGAGGCGCGCGGCCTCCTGCGCGCCGGACGCAGCGGCAGCCTCGCGGTGACCGATGTCGCCGCGCCGACGATCACCGACCCGCTCGTCCACCTGCTGGTCCGTCACGAGAAGGCGGCGCGCGACGTGCAGGACGTGCGCTACGGACTCGAGGCGCTCGCCGCGTGGCACGCTGCGCAGAACGCCACTGCCGCCGATCTGCGCAAGCTGCGCAGGATCTTCGCGTCGATGGCGCCCGGGCGTGGCAGGCGCGATGCGCTCGTCGATGCGCAGGCCGACACCGAATTCCACATGGCGATCGCCGACGCGTCGAAAAACGTCGCACTCGCGCACATCGTGCACGGGATCGTCAACCTCGTGCGGACGAGTTCGTTCCGCGTCCGCGACCTGCTCTACCACCAGAGCAGGAACATCCCGATCCTTCACGCGCAGCACGCGGCGATCGTCGACGCGATCGCCGACCGCGACCCCGAGCGGGCGCGCTCGGCCGCGCAGCTCCACCTCTCGTTCATCCAGGCGAGCCTGCGCGAGCACGCCCCGGCGCACCCGCAGGCCGCCGTGGCGCCGCCGGCGTGTCGACCAGCCCGGCGGCGCGCGGAGCCCCGTCGCGCTGGCACCACGAAGCGCTAGCCCGCTTCCCTCTGCGCTGCGCCGCGCGCGGGTCATGCCCGCAGCGCTTCGCGCAGATCGACGACCCCGGGTGCGCTGTCGCGCAGCATGACGCTCTTCTCGATGTGCTCGAAGTGCCCGATCATCAGCAATGCTGCGGCATCGGCGTCACCGCGCTCGATGGCGGCGAGTACTTCGACATGCTCGTCGTGCGAGCACGCGCTGGGCATCGTCGTGCCGTAGTAGACCTCGACCAGCGACGTGCGCGCGCTGATCTCGCGTATGAACCCCGCCAGAACGGCGTTGCCCGCGAGCTCGGCGATCAGCCGGTGGAAGTCACCGAAGACGCGCGCCCCGTACGCGGTTCCCGACTTCACGTCTCCGCTCTGCACGAGCTTTGCTTCGCGCTCGATCTGCTGGTGCAGCAGGCGAAGCTGCGCCGGCCCTGCGTGGCCCGCCAGCCTGCGCGCCGTAGCGGCCTCGAGCACACGTCGCGTCTCGAACACGTCGCGCGCCTCCTGCACCGACGGCTGCGCGACGCAGGCACTCTTCGACGGCTCCCAGGTGATGAGCTTGTAACGCGCGACGATGAACAGCGCCTCGCGCACCTTCGTGCGGCTCACGCCAAAAATCCCGCCGAGGCTCTCCTCGCCGAGGCGCGTGCCGGGCAGCAGCCGATGCTCGACGATCGCGTCGGTGATGCGCGTCGCGATCGTTTCGGCGTCGGTCGCCGCGGCAGCCGGCGCGCCTCTGGCGATGGCGGGCGAATTTGCCGCGACGGGGGACTTTGCGGGCCGCGCGCGGTGCAGCGTCGCCGCACGGCTCCCGGACGCCAGTGCCTTTCGCGCCTTCCCGGCGGCCTTTCTGGTGATCATACTCGACCATCCTGTGTACACGCTGTTACGCATTGTATGCGTAGATACGGCCTCCTGCAAACGGCGGTCGGCGCGAGCTTGTACAGATGGACTGCCGTGACAGCACCGTCAGCGCGGAGCTCCTGGCTCGTTCGATCGCGACCCGTATGGATCGAGCGGCCACCAAACCTCTGGATACGGCAGCCGCTTTACAGTATACGTTTTCGCTGTTATCGTATCCTGTCGTGCGTACATATACACCTCGATCCACCTCGCAACCGACGCCCGACCGCGCCCGCACCCGATCACTGGCCGCCCGATGACGACCCGTCGCGACCGCTGCACGCTCGACGCGCTCAATCGCCTCGACGAAACGGAGTTCACACGTGCGCTCGGCGACGTCTTCGAACATTCGCCGTGGGTGGCCGCCGAGGTTTGGCGCGAGCGCCCGTTCGCCGACGTCGCCGCGCTCCATCGCTCGATGGCCGGGCGAGTGCTCTCCGCATCGCGCAGCCGCAGGCTTGCGCTTCTGCGTGCGCACCCGGAGCTCGCCGGGCGCGAGGCGCAGGAAGGGACGTTGACCGGGAGCTCGGCGCGGGAGCAGGCGCGAGCCGGCCTCTCGGCATTGTCGCGCGACGAGATTGCGCGGATCGCGAGACTCAACGCCGATTACCGCGCGCGCTTCGGATTCCCGTTCGTCATCGCAGTGGGCAACTACACGAAGCGGGGCGTCCTGCGCGAATTCGAGCGCCGCCTCGCCAACGATCCCGAGACTGAATTCGACATCTGCGTCGAACAGGTGTGCGAGATCGGGCTGATCCGGCTCGAGCGGATGCTCGGCAACTGAGCGCGTCGACGACCACTCCAGGAGCGCAGAGAATGGGACAGCTCTCGACTCACGTTCTCGACACCGTGCGCGGAGGCCCGGCCGACGGCGTCGGAATCGACCTCGCGATCGCCGACGGGACCGGCTGGCGCACGCTGAAGTCCGTGACGACCAACGAGAACGGCCGCACCGCCCGGCCGATTCTCGACGGCGACGAGCTGGCGCCCGGATGCTATGAGCTCGTGTTCCACGTTGCCGAATACTTCGCGCGCCGCGGAGTGACGCAGGGCAGTCCGCCGTTCCTCGACGCCATCCCGGTACGCTTCACGATCGTCGACGCGTCCGCCCATTACCACGTGCCCCTGCTCGTCACGCCGTGGAGCTACTCGACCTACCGCGGAAGCTGAACGGCACGGGGGCCTCGGATGGAAGCGTATGTCATCGACTGGATGAACATGCTGGTGCGCTGGCTGCACCTGATCGCCGGCATCGCGTGGATCGGCGCGTCGTTCTATTTCGTGATGCTCGACAGCTCGCTGACGCCGCCGTCGAAGGACGAGGACCGCAAGCGCGGCATGTTCGGAGAGCTGTGGGCCGTGCACGGCGGCGGCTTCTACAACAGCCGCAAATATCTGATCGGGCCGAAGGGCGAGCCGCTCTCCGAACACCTGCACTGGTCGAAGTGGGAAGCGTACACGACGTGGATGTCCGGAATGGGGCTCCTCGCGATCATCTACTGGTACGGCGCGAACGCATTCCTGATCGACAAAAGCGTCATGGATCTGACGCCCGCCACCGCGATCACCATCAGCATCGGCTTCCTCGTCGGCGGCTGGCTCGTCTACGACGCCCTTTGCCGCATCCTCGAAAGCCAGGCAACGCTGCTGGCCCTCGTCCTGTTCGTCCTCATCGTCATCGCCGACTGGGGCCTGTTTCACCTTTTCAGTGCGCGTGCCGCATACCTCCATGTCGGCGCGATGATGGGCACGATGATGGTGGCGAACGTGTTCTTTCACATCATTCCCGGCCAGAAGCGAATGGTGACCGCGATCCGCGCCGGCAAGGAGCCCGATCCACGCCCCGGTGTGATCGGCCGGCAGCGCTCGGTGCACAACACCTATTTCACGCTGCCGGTGCTGTTCATCATGATCAGCAACCACTACCCGATGACCTACGGCAACCGGCACGGCTGGCTCGTGCTCGCCGGAATCATGCTGGCCGGCGTGCTGATTCGGCAGTTCTTCGTGCTGCGCCACCAAGGCAAGGTGAATTACGCGCTGCCCGCCGCCGGCGCGGTGATCCTCATCGTCGTCGCCGCGGCGATCGCACCGCACGCGGCGCCGGCGAGCGCGAGTGTCGACGGCATGAAGGTCCCGTTCAGCCGTATCCAGCCGATCGTCGCCGAGCGCTGCGCGGTGTGCCATTCGCAGAGACCGACCCAGCCTGGGTTCACCGCCGCGCCCGCCGGCGTGCTTCTCGATTCGCCCGAGCACATTCACGACAACGCGCAGCGCATCGAGCAGCAGGCGGTGGCGACGCAGACGATGCCGCTCGCCAACCTTACCCGCATGACCCCCGACGAGCGTGTGCTGCTCGGCACGTGGATCGCCGAAGGCGCGAAGACCCATTGATCCGCAGAGGCCCATGTGCCAATCGACGCAGCCCGTCGGCGGCTACAAGTACGGCACCAACTTCATCAATGTCGACTTCCTGATGTCGGACTCCATCGACAGCAACGCGCAGGAGGTGTACGTCACCTATCGCAATACGATTGGTTTTGCCAAGGTTTGACTCGCGCCGGCCCACGCTCTACGCTCTCGCGATTTCACGAACCGGAGACAGGCTCATGGCGCAAGGTGCATCAACGGGCAACGCAGCGGCACCGGTGACTCGCAGGACGGCATCGGTGGTACGCAGGACGGCCTCGGGAATCGCGCTGGCGGCCGGGCTCGCGCTGTTCGGCACGGTGTCCGCGCAGCAGCCGACGCCCGCGCAGCAGAGTGCGATCAAGTCGGCGTGCCGGGGCGATTACCGGGCGGTCTGCGCGAGCGTGCAGCCGGGAGGACCTGCGGCCCTCCATTGCCTGCAGGAGAACGCTGCGCATGTGTCACCGGGGTGCCAGCACGCGCTGGCGGCGCTTGGTGCCGCGGTGCCGCCCCAATCCGCCGCGGGCGGGTCGATGGGAGCGATGGCCCCCGCGGCGGCCGCCCCGGCCGCGGTTACACCGGCTGCGATCACGCCGGCTCCGTCAGGCGCGCCGTCCGGGATCTCCCAGCGCGACGAGATGCGCTTGATGCGCGACGCAT
>Ga0134126_10003221_pt1 | contig 20420 bp, 16 predicted proteins | sample KB31752_FD_96881 | JGI IMG/M metagenome (GOLD analysis project Ga0134126, IMG submission 96881) | Terrestrial soil microbial communities with excess Nitrogen fertilizer from Kellogg Biological Station, Michigan, USA - KB3-175-2 | ecosystem: Environmental > Terrestrial > Soil > Unclassified ... | reverse complement strand
CTGCACCGTTTCATCGGCTGGAACAAGCCGATCCTCACCGACTCCGGCGGCTTCCAGGTGTTCTCGCTGGCCGAGCGCCGCAAGCTCACCGAGGAAGGCGTGACGTTCGCCTCGCCCGTCGATGGCTCGCGCGTGTTCCTCTCGCCCGAGGAATCCATGCGCATCCAGACGGTGCTCGACTCCGACATCGTGATGGCGTTCGACGAATGCACGCCGTACACGATCGATGGCAAGCCGGTCGATGCGGGCGTGGTGCGCGAATCGATGCAGCTGTCGTTGCGCTGGGCCGCGCGTTCACGACGGGCGTTCGATGCACTCGGCAACCGCAACGCGCTGTTCGGGATCGTGCAGGGCGGGGTGCACGACGACTTGCGTGCGCGTTCCGCGGAAGGCCTGCTCGAAATCGGCTTCGACGGTTACGCGCTGGGCGGCCTCGCGGTGGGCGAGCCCGAAGCCGAACGCAACGCGACGCTGGAATCAGCGTGCCCGCGCCTGCCTGCCGACAAGCCGCGCTACCTGATGGGCGTCGGGCGTCCCGAAGATATCGTCGAAGCGGTGCGCCGCGGCATCGACATGTTCGATTGCGTGATGCCGACCCGGCACGCGCGCAATGGCTTCCTGTTCACGCGCGAAGGTACGTTGCGCATCCGCAATGCGAAGTTCGCGAGCGACATCCGGCCGATCGAAGAAGGCTGCGCGTGCTACGCCTGCGCTGGCGGGTTCTCGCGGGCTTACCTGCGACACCTCGACCGCTGCGGCGAAATCCTAGGCTCGCAGCTCGCGACGATGCACAACCTGCATCACTACCTCACGTTGATGCGCGAATTGCGTGACGCGATCGAATCGCAATCGCTTGACCGTTATGCCGCGGCGTTTTACGCGCGCCGCAATGCGGATGCGTGATTCCGTCAGACCGTTTCGGTGATGCGATCGAGTCCGTGCGCGCAGAAACGGCGCAGCGCGTCCGCCGATGCGGTGTCGTGCCGCGCGCGCCGCGCCCACGCGACATGTCGGGCCAGCAACGCAGCGGCAGTGCTGCGCGCGCACGTCATGGCCAGGCGCAATGCACCCGCTTGCAGTGCAGCGCTGTCCCCTGCGTGATCGCGCAGCCAGATATCCGCACGGCGCGCGGCGTCGTGAATCGCTTCAGCGTCACGATCGGAAGCCACGCCGTCGGCGGCTTCCGTCCACGCATCGACTGCGTCCATGATCGGCTCGATCCCCAGTTTTTCCAGCGCGCGCAGGAAATCCAGCGCCTGCACGTTGCTTGAACCTTCCCAGATAGGAAACACCTGCGCGTCGCGCAGCAGCAGCGGAATGCCGCTGTCTTCCAGGTAACCGATGCCGCCGAAGGCCTCGACCGTTTCCGAAGCGACGTGCACGCCGAGCTTGCAGATCCAGAGTTTCGCCAGCGGCGTCAGCAGGCGTTGCAGCGCGGCATCGCGTTCGTCACCCGCACCCGACTCGATGCGGCCCAGCAGCAGCGCGACTTCCATCGCCAGATGGAATGCGGCTTCGAATTCCGCTTCCCAAGCAGCCAGCGCATCGGCGAACAGCGGTTGCCCGATCAGCGGCTTGCCGAACACGCTGCGCTTGCCCGCGTAGTCGCGCGTCAATGCGAGGCAACGCGCCGTCGTCGACAGCGAGCCGAAGGCATTCCACAGCCGCGTCACCTGCAGCACCGGCGCGATCGCGCGCACGCCATGCGCGCTTTCGCCCACCAACTCCGCGCGCGTGCCGTGCAGATGGATCTCGGCCGTTGGCAACTCGCGCGTGCCGAGTTTGTCCTTCAGGCGATCGATGACGATGCCGTTCCACGAGCCATCGGCATTGCGTGTCTCGATGCCGAACAGGGCAAGACCATCCGCGCCCGCGGGATTGCCTTCCGGCCGCGCCAGCGCCAGCGCGAATTCGGCGTTGATAGCTGACGTGAACCACTTGCGCCCGTGCAAGCGCCACGAACCGTCGGCATCGCGGCGTGCCGTGGCTTCGCTGTTTCCCACATCCGAGCCGCCGGTGTTTTCCGTCATCCACTGGCCGCTGATCCAGAACGTCGCGGGATCACGGCTGAGCAGGTGCGGCAGCACGCGTTCGCGCAAGCCCGCATTCGGCGCATCGCGCAACGTGGTCGCGACGCCGTCGGTCATCGCCAGTGGACAGGAATAGAACGCGCTGGCGGCGTGGTAGAGGTAAACCTTGGCGAACTGCTGCACGCGCGCGAATTCGCCCAGCGACCTGTCGTGTCCATCCGCAACCAGTCCGTATCGAGCCGCGATGCCCGGACCTTCGCGCCAGGTTTCCGTCAGTTCGATGCGATCGACGCGGCTGCCCCAGACGTCCCATTGCGTCAGCGCGGGTTCGCTGGCAACGGTCGACGTCTGCCGCGCGTACGTGCGCTGCGCGTACTCGGCCAGTGCGATGAAGCCCGGCTCTGCCGCGCGCCGCTGCGCCTCGGGCAGCACGCGCGCCAGCCACGACTGCAGCACGCGGTCGTCGCGATACGGATCGGCGAGCTGCGGCGCGGGCTGCACGAAACTCATGTGGTCAGCTTACTGCGCCGCTTCGGCATGCGCGCGCACGCCAGGATCACGATCACGGCCAGCACGATTTCGATGCCCGCGAAGACGCGCTCGGCCGGCGCCGCGTACGCCTCGGCGACGCCGTGGCAAAAATAGAACAGGCAGATCATGCCCGCCAGCAGCAGGGCACGTGTGGGCGTGCGCCAGTACAACAGCGGAATCGCCAGCGGCAGCAATGCAATCGCAAGCGCCGCCGCGACCGGCATATGCGCGGGCGGCAGCAACCATGCGTGCCAGGCGATTTGCAAAAGCGCCAGCGCGCCCCAGGCCGCGAAGCCGATGCGTCGCTGCACGATGACGTTCATGGCTTCCCCGCCAGGCGTTTCGCGACATCCGCGACGCGCCGGCCCAGCGCGCGAGCCAGCGTGCGTTCGTCGTCGCTGATCGGGCGGTCACGGTCGACGCCGGACACATGGCTGGCGCCGTAAGGCGTGCCGCCGGTCGTGGTGGTGTTGAGTGCCGATTCGGTGAACGGAAGGCCGACGATCAGCATGCCGTGGTGCAGCAGCGGAATCATCATCGAAAGCAGCGTGGATTCCTGTCCGCCGTGCATGGTCGACGTCGAGGTGAACACCGCGCCCGGCTTGCCGGCCAGCGCGCCCGATGCCCATTCCGCGGGCGTCGAATCGATGAACTGCTTCATCGGCGCGGCCATGTTGCCGAAGCGCGTCGGGCTGCCCATGACCAGACCCGCGCATTCGTGCAGGTCGCGCGGTTCCACGTACGGCGCGCCTTCATCGGGCACCGTCGGTTGCGCGGCTTGCGTGAGCGGACCCACCGGCGGCACCTGGCGGACGCGCGCACGCACGCCTTCGACTTCCTCGACGCCGCGCGCGATCAGGCGCGCGAGCTGTGCAACCTTGCCGTTGCGGCTGTAGTACAGGATCAGGATTTCCATGAGCCTTGAAGTTTCCTTTGCGGCGTAATTGCATGAATCAGTCGTTGGGAAAGTGCCATCCCGCAGTTTCCCACCACGCCGAGTCCATCCGTGGCCCGCGCTAACGGCGTGTTGTCCAACACCCTGTTAGCCTCGCGGCATGCGAGCCACGCCCGCCATTCAACAGGGTACGCGCCGCGATCGCCTGCAAGCGTTCGGGCGATTCCTGTGGCAGCGGTTCCTCGACGACAAGTGCTTCGAAACCGCGGGCGCATTGTCATACACCACGCTGTTCGCGATCGTGCCGATGCTGGCGGCGGTGATCGCGATCGTGTCGGTGTTTCCGGCGTTCGCCGGCCTGCGCGACAGCGTGACCCGTTTCATCTTCCGCAGCTTCGTGCCGGCGGCCGGCGAAACCGTGCAAGGATACCTGCTCCAGTTCGCCGACAACGCCAGCAAGCTGACGCTGTTCGGCGTGTTGTTCCTGCTGGCCAGCGCGTTGATGATGATGGCCAGCATCGAGGATCGCTTCAATCGCATCTGGCGCGTCGCCTCGCGGCGCAAGGGAACCGCGCGGCTGTTGCTGTACTGGGCGGCGTTGACGCTGGGCCCGATCCTGGTCACGGCGGGCGTGGGCGTCAGTTCGTGGGTGTACGCGCAGCCGCTGTGGCGCGGCGTCGCCGGGAGCGGCGTCGGCGGTTTTCGCCTGTGGTTGCTGGCCCCGTTCCTGATCACCTGGGTCGGACTTTCGGTGCTGTACCAGGCCGTGCCCAACTGCAGGGTGCGTTGGCGCGACGCCATCACCGGTGCGCTGGTGGCGGCCGTGCTGTTCGAATTCGCGCGCAAGGGTTTCGCGGCCTACGTGCAGGGCGTCGCGAATTACAAAGAGGTGTACGGCGCGCTGGCGGCGATCCCGATTTTCCTGATCTGGGTGTACCTGTCGTGGGTGATCGTGCTGCTGGGCGCGATCCTGGCCGCGGCAATGCATGCCTTCGAATATCGCCACAGCGACGAACTGCTTCCGCCGGGTTGCGAATTCGTCGGCCTGATGCGCGTGGTTCAGCGCTTCGCGGAAGCGCAGCGCGCGGGCGCGGCACTGGACGACGCGGGCTTGCGCGCGCGCGAACGTTTCCTTACCGCCGACCTGTTGCAGCGTTACCTCGACGACCTGCAACGCGCCGGCCTGATCCGCCGCGCCGAAGGCGGCGGCTGGGTGGTGGCGCGCGATCTCGACAGCGTGTGCGCCAACGATCTTTTCCACGCGGGCGGCTATCGGCTGCCGCAGGATGCAGTGGCGCTGCAGCGCGCGGCCACAGGACTCGCGCCCGAGGCCAGGGTGACCCTGCAACGCGCCGAAGCCGCGCTGAAAAAAAACCTCAGGGTGCCGCTGCGCGAGCTATTCTGTCCGGCGTCGCCCGCGGAAGCGGTGCAGTCGGAGGATCGGCCGTCGTGATGCGTGCTTCGTTGTGTCGTGGTTCGCTGCTCGCCTTGCTGGCGTGCGCGCCGGCCGTCGGCTTCGCGCAGGCGCATCCGGCGAAAAGCGCGCCGCGCCTGGACATCCAGACGCTGGACGGGAAAACCTTCGACCTCGCCGCCGAGCGCGGCAAGTGGGTCATCGTCAATTTCTGGGCGACGTGGTGTTCGCCGTGCATCGCCGAAATGCCGGCGATCTCGAAATACCTCGCGGCGCACAAGAACGTCACGGCAATCGGACTTGCCTATCAGCCCGAGCCGCTCGAAGACGTGTTGAAGTTCGCGCGCAAGCATCCGGTCGATTACCCGCTCGCGCGCATCGACATGCAGCACCCGCCGGCCGGATGGCAAATGCCCGTGGGCCTGCCGACCACCGACCTGATTGCGCCGGACGGCCATCTGGCGAAACATTTCATCGGCCCCGTCGACGCCCGGCTGCTGGATGCGGTGATCGCCACGGCGGCGAAGCACTGAGCGATGGCCTGCGCGCGTTTCATCGTGACCGGCAGGGTGCAAGGCGTGTTCTTCCGCGCCTCGACCCGCGACTTCGCGTTGCAACTGGGCATCACCGGCTACGCGAAGAACCGCGATGACGGCAGCGTAGAAGTGTTGGCCTCGGGCAGCAGCGAAGCACTGGCCGCGTTGTTCGCATGGCTGCACCACGGCCCGCCGGCCGCGCGGGTGGCGCAGGTGCAACGCGAAGAAATGTCGCCTCGGAACCTGCAAGGTTTCACCACGGATTGATCGACGCCGGCCGTGCAGGCGAAGAGAAGCAGGACTCCCTCTCCCCCAATGGATTCATCGTTGGGGGAGAGGGTTGGGTGAGGGGGCAGGAGTTGCACGGCCGCGTGCGCGCGCTTTTCCTCCCCCTTCCGCAGGAAGGGCGAAGCGCAGCGAACGCGCGCGCAGCGCGAGAGCGATGGCTCTTCAATACGCTCGCTGCGGGAATCAGTGCTCACCCAACCGCGGCAACAACCCCACCAGATTGCACGGCCGCGTCCGCGCGTCGAGTTGCGCGCGCAATAATTTTTCCCACGCGGTCCTGCATGCCGAGGTCGAACCCGGCAACGCGAACACGAACGTCTGATTGGACAATCCCGCGAACGCGCGCGACTGCAAGGAAGACGTGCCGATCTCTTCGAAGCTCACCGCGCGGAACAGTTCGCCGAAGCCCGGCATCTCCTTGTCCAGCAGCGGCAGCACCGCTTCCGGCGTCGAATCGCGCCCGGTGAAGCCGGTGCCACCGGTAATCAATACACCGTGCACCGCGGCATCGGCGATCCACGCCGCAACCTGGGCGCGAATCGCGTAACGGTCATCGCGCAACAACTTGCGCTCGTGCAGCCGGTGTCCGGCCTCCGTCAGCGCGTCGGCGAGGAACTGACCGGAGCTGTCGGTTTCAAGCGTGCGCGAGTCCGACACGGTCAGTACGCACAGGCTCAAGGAAACGAATTGGTCTTTGGCGGTCACGGCTCGAGCTTACTCCTGCGGCGCGACTTGCTCTGGAAGCGCAATCGACTGTGGTGGCAGGCCCGCCAGAAAACATTCGTGCATGGTGCGCAACAGCGCTGCGAAATCCTGCGCGTAGGCTTGCATGTCGAACAGGCCCGACTTTTCACGCTGCGATGCAAGACGTCCACGCAGCGCGGCGAGCACCGAGCGGTCGTTGCCGAAGCGGATGGCGGTGTCGATGAAGGCCTTGTCGTCGCGGGCGATCAGTTCAGGCATGCCGAGGTGGTGGTTCAGGCTGCCGGCGACGCGCGATTCGAAGGTTTCGCAGGGGCGCGTCAGCACCGGGCAGCCGGCCCAGATCGCGTCGGACGCGGTGGTGTGCGCGTTGTAGGGATTGGTGTCGAGGAACAAGTCGGCCAGTTGGTAACGAGCCAAGTGTTGCAGATGCGGCAGCGCGGGCGAGAACACCAGCCGGTGCGGATCGAGGCCGCGCACGCGTGCGGCGTCGCGCAGGCGCGCATTGGCATCGTGGCCGTAGTCCAGCAGCCACAGCACGCTGCCGGGCACTTCGCGCAGCACCGCGCACATGCGCGAGAAGCTGGCGGCGTTGAGCTTCCATGAATTGTTGAAGCTCGCGAAAACCGTCGCGTCGTCGGGCAGGCCGAACGCAGCGCGCGGCGGCGGCGCACCGACCACACGCGTGCTGTCGGAGGGCTGGTAGCAGCGCGGCAGGTACGCGACGGATTCCGAACAGAAGCGCTGCAACGGTTCGGGAACGAGGAAGCGGTCGGCGATCAGGTAATCGATGAACGGCGCGCCGGTGGTACCGGGATACGCGAGCCAGCTTGCCTGCACCGGCGCGGGCCGCAACGCGAAGACGCCCGGCACGCCGCCCGCGCACCAGCCGTCCACGTCGACGAGCACGTCGATGCCCGCGTCGTGCACGCGCTGCGCGATCGCGATGACGGGTTGTTGCGCGACGTCGTGGAATGCATGCGCTGCCTTGCGCAATCGTGCACGCACGTCGCTGCCGTCGTCCGGCGTGGTGGCGAACAGGTGCACTTCGACGTCATCGCGGCGGCCAAGCTGTTCGAACATTTCGACGGTCAACAGCGCGGTGGCATGCGCATGGAAACCTGCCGAGACGAAGCCCGCCTTGAACGATCGGGCGCCTGCCAGGCGCGAATGCGTGAACTTCAGGTGCCGGCGAAACGGCTCGATGTCGCGCTCGACGCGCGCGGCGCGTGCGCGTGCACACGCCAGTTGCTCCGCAGCGGTGGCATCTTCGGCGAGGAACACGAACGGGTCGACGGAACCGGAACCGTCCAGTGCACGCGCCTTGAAGCGGCGGCTGAGCGGTTCCGCCGCCGGCCAATCGCATTCGCGCCGCAGCACGAACAGCAACTGGCCTTCGGCGAGGTGCAGGTTGGGATCGAGCTGCAGCGCACGCCGGTAAAACTGCGCGGCCTCGCCGAAATGGTGCTGCTCGTCCGCCATCAGGCCGGCCTGGTACGGAAACTGCGCCGCGTTGGGCGCAAGTTGCGCCGCCTGCTCGTACACCACCTGCGCCTCGGCGTAGCGTTGCTGGCGGTTCAAGGTGTGGCCCAGCAGCAGCAGCGCTTGCGGATGGGGTTGGCGCGCGAGCGCGCCGCGCAGTCGCGCTTCGGCGTCCGCCGTGCGGCCGAGCGACAATTCGGCGGCGGCGAGGTTGACGGTCGCGCCGAAGTGGTCGGGCGCGAGCGCGAGCGCGGCGAGGTACGCCTGGCACGCGCCTTCGTCATCGCCCGCGGCGCGCAACGCGTTCGCCAGGTTGTTGTGCAGCGCCGGATCGTCCGGGCGATCGCGCACGACCTGTTGCAGCAACGCCACCGCGCCGTCCACGTCGCCGTCCGCCTGCAACGCGCTGGCCAGGTTGCTGCGCGCTTCCACGCTGGACGGCGCAAGGCGCACGGCTTGCTCGAACGCGCCGCGCGCCTCGGTGCTGCGTCCCAACATGAACAGCGCGACGCCGTGCAGCCGCGCGAGTTCGGCGTCGTCGGGAACGGTTTCGCGCAATTTGCGCGCCTGGGCTTCCGCGCCGGCGACATCGCCGCGCTCGAGCCGATCGACGACGCGTGCGACGAGTGCGGAAGCGGTCTTGCCGCTCATGCGCGCTCCGCAAGCTGGGTCAGCGCTTCGGCGTGCGCTTCTCGCGCCAGCGCGCCGATCAAGTCATCGAGATCGCCGTCGAGGATTTCCGGGAGCTTGTGCAGGGTCAGGTTGATGCGATGATCGGTGACGCGGCCCTGCGGGAAGTTGTAGGTGCGGATGCGCTGGCTGCGGTCGCCGGAACCGACCTGCAGCTTGCGCGTGGCGGCTTGCGTGGCGGCCTGTTCGGCGCGTTGCATGTCCAGCAGGCGCGCCTTCAGCAGCGACAGCGCGCGCGCGCGGTTCTTGTGCTGGCTGCGTTCGTCTTGGCACTCAACCACGATGCCGGTCGGAAGATGCGTGATGCGAATCGCCGAATCGGTCTTGTTGACGTGCTGGCCGCCCGCGCCCGACGCGCGGAAGGTGTCGACCTTCAGATCCGCGTCGCGCAATTCGATGTCGGTGATGTCTTCCTGCTCGGGCAGGATTGCGACCGTGGCGGCCGAGGTGTGGATGCGGCCCGAGGCTTCGGTGACCGGCACGCGCTGCACGCGATGGGTGCCGGATTCGAATTTCAGCGCCGCGTACGCGCCTTCGCCTTCGACGCGCGCGACGGCTTCCTTGTAACCGCCGTGCTCGCCCTCGTGCGCGGACATGATTTCGGTGCGCCAGCCGCGGCGCTCGGCATAGCGCAGGTACATGCGCAGCAGGTCGCCCGCGAACAGCGCGGCCTCGTCGCCGCCGGTGCCCGCGCGTACTTCCAGGAACAGGTTGGCGTCGTCCAGCGGATCGCGCGGGATCAGCAACGCTTGCAAACGCTCGTCGAGTTCGGCGGCCCGTGCTTCCAGGCGCGCGACTTCCTCGCGCGCCAATTCGCGCATGTCGGGGTCGGCCAGCATGTCGCGCGCATGTTTCAGTTCGTCGGTGTTCTTCGTCGCGGCCGCGAACGTTTCCGCCAGCCCATGTGCCTGCGCGTATTCGCGCGACAGCTCGCGGAAGCGTTTCGAATCGGCCGCCGCGTCCGGTTGCGCCAGCAACAGGCCGACCTCGTGGTGGCGCTCCAGCAGTTGTTCGAGGCGGCGTTGCAGCTGCGGGTTCACGCGTCGCGTCCGTCCGCGTCGAACAGGCGCGTGGCGGCGTCGAGCAGAACCTGGTCGCCGTGCTCGGCGGCTTCGCGCAGCCGCACGCTCGGCGCATGCAGCAACTTGCCGGTGAGGGTGTTGGCGAGATATTCGAGCGCGTCGTTGGGGTCGCGTCCGCCCGCCAGCATCTCGCGTGCGCGCGCCAGCACTTCGTCGCGCTGCGCTTCGGCGCTTGCGCGGTACAGGCGCAACGGGTGGTCGAGCGCGGCGGCACGCCGCCAGGCGAGATGGCGTTCCACCTGCAGGTCGATGATGGCTTCGGCTTCGCGCACCGACGCTTCGCGCGAACGCTTGCCGCCCTCGATCGCCTGCTGCAGGTCGTCGATGGTGTACAGGAACACGTCCGGCAGCTTGGCCACCGCGGGATCGATGTCGCGCGGAACGGCCAGGTCGATCAGCAGCATCGGCCGACGGCGGCGTTGCTGCAGCGCGTCGCGCAGCATCGGCACATCGAGGATCGGTTCACGGCTGGCGGTCGCCGAAATCACGATGTCGGCTTCGGCGAGGTGCTTCGGCAGGTCGGCCAGCGCGATCGCGTAACCGCCGACCGGATTCACCAGCGCCTGCGCGGTTTCGATGGTGCGGTTGGCGACGATCAGGCGCTTCACGCCGCGCTCGATCAGGTGCCGCACCGCGAGTTCGATGGTGTCGCCCGCGCCAATCAGCAGCACGCAGGATTCGCGCAGGTCGGCGAATGCCTGTTCCACCAGCCGCACCGCGGTGAACGCCACCGACACCGGCCCTGTGCCGATACGCGTTTGGGTGCGTACGCGCTTGGCCACCGCGAACGCGTTCTGCAGCAGGCGATCCATCGGCGCGTGCAGCGTGTGCGCCGATCGCGCGGCGCGCCACGCCTCCTTCACCTGGCCGAGGATCTGCGGTTCGCCCAGCACCATCGAATCCAGCCCGGTCGCGACCCGGAACACGTGCCGAACGGCTTCACCATCGGTGTGCCGATACAGGAACTCGTCGAGCCGGCCCGGGGTCATTTGATTGCGGGCGTGCAACCAGGTCTTCGGCGCATGCTCGGCGCCTTCATGGACGCTGCAATACAGTTCCGTGCGGTTGCAGGTCGACAGGATCATGGCCTCTTCGACGCCCGGTTGCGCAGCCAGGTCGATGAGCGCCGGCGGCGTGTCATCGGCGTCGATGGCCACCCGTTCGCGCAGCGCGACCGGCGCGGTGAGATGGTTGAGGCCGAGTGCGATCAGCGGCATGGCATTGACGGGGCGACCGGCTAAGCTGTCGCTTGGCTGCAACAAGAAAGAGGACCGGAATCCCGGTGCGGAATGTGCGGATTCAACTTGACGAGTACAACAAACTGGATCGCGGCTCGACGCATGTTCGTGTGCTGGCCGGGATGAAAACGGAACGGGATCCCGGCTCATCGCACGTCCATGCGCTGTCCGGGATCAGGGCGTCCTGCCTTCATTTTAGCGCGTTTGTCCTGGTGCTCGCGGTCGCGGCGCTGGCCGCGGGTTGCACGCAGGCGCCCGTGCGAAGCGCGTCACACGCTGCCACGGCGCAACCGCTGGCGACGCTCGATCTGCCGGCGGACAGCGCGAACGGCAAAGCCTCGGCGCTGCTGATCACGGCCGAATTTGCGTTGCAGAACGGCGATGCCGCGAAGGCGACCGCCGATTACGCCGAAGCCGCGGAGATTTCCGGCGATCCGGCGATCGCGAAGCGCGCGCTGCAACTGGCGCTGGTGACGCACGACACCGGCGCGGCACAGCGGATGCTGGATCGCAACCGGGCCTTGGGCGCGAGTGCGCACGATCTGGCGATGGCGCGCGGACGCCTCGCGATGCTGCGCGGCGATCGCGCGGCTGCGGAGCAAGAGTTCCGCAGCGTGCTCGCATCCGGCAAGGTCGAAGACTGGAAAACCTTCGCCGCGTCGCTGGTGGTCACCCGCGACAGCACGTTGGCGGGTCGCGTGCTGGAAGACCTTGCGACGCCCGACAAGCTGCCCGCCGATGAAAGCATGTGGGTGGCCTTGAGCCAGTTGGGCGAACACCTCGGCCGGCACGCATTCGCGCGCAAGCTCGCGGATGCGGCGGTGCAGAGATTCGACGCACCCGATGGCATCGCGTGGGCGGCGAGCCTGCGCGTCTCGGCGGGTGATCGCGACGGCGCGCTTGCCCTCTATCGCAAAGGCCTGTCCGTCCATCCGGACAACACGGACCTGCGCCTCGGTTTCGCGACGCTGCTGGGCGAGGCGGGCAAATCCGACGAGGCGCTGCAGGTGCTGGCGCGCGGGCCGCAGACATCCGCGACCTGGTCGGCGCGCGTCGCGATCGCCGCGCGTGCGAAGGACGAAGCCGCGTTGCGCCGGCTTTATGCCGGCCTGCAGCATGCGCCGTCATCGCAGCAGCTCGACAATGCGTTCCTGCTCGGCCAGTTGGCGGAGTTGCTGCATCACGACGACCAGGCGCTCAAGTGGTACGGCCAGGTCGACGCCGACAGCCAGCATGGTTTCGATGCACAGTTGCGCAGCGCGGTGCTGCTGGACAAGACGGGGCAGACCGAACAGGCGCACGCGCTGGCGGCGCAACTCCAGCAGGACTACGCCGACGATCCCGATTCGCTGCGCACCGCCTACGAACTGGATGCGCAGATGTATGCGCAGCACGGCGAACACGCCAAGGCGATCGATGCCTACAACCGCGGCCTCGCGGCGCTGCCGGACGATCCGGCGTTGATCTACGACCGCGGCATCGAGGAAGCCAACGCCGGCAACACCGATGCGGCGCTCGGCGATTTCCGCAAGGTGCTGGCGCAAAATCCGGACAACGTCGAGGCGATGAATGCGCTCGGCTTCACGCTGGCCGACACGGATCGCGACCTTCAGGAAGCGACGCAACTGCTGCGCAAGGCGCTCGCGGCCAAGCCCGGCGCGGCCGAGATCCAGGATTCCTGGGGCTGGCTGCAATATCGCCTCGGCAATCTCGGCCAGGCCGAGACCTACCTGCAACGCGCCTGGGGCCAGCAGCAGGATCCGGACATCGGCGTGCACCTGGGCGAAGTGCTCTGGAAGCTTGGACGGCACGACAGCGCGCGCGAAGTGCTCGGCAAGGTGCGCAAGCTCGATCCGCACAACCAGGCGTTGAAGAAGGTCGAGCGGAAGTTGAATCCATGACTCGCTTCCCGCTTTTCGCATTCGCCGCGCCTGCTGCAACGCTGGTCCTGGCCGCGTGCGCACCGGTTGCCGTGCGCCAGCCGGGCACCACGAAACAGCTTGCCGCACAGGCGGCGCGCGAGCAGACGCTGGGCGCGCAGCAGAACTGGAATCTCGACGGCCGCTTCGCCGCGTCGGACGGCCAACATGGCGGCAGCGGCAGCCTGAGCTGGCAGCAAAACGGCCAGCAATACCAGTTCACGCTGCGCGCGCCGATTACCGGCAAGAGCGTCGAACTGAATGGTGGCCCGAACGGCGCCGTGCTCACGGGCATGGGCAAACAGGCACTGGCCGGCCGCAGCGCGGGCGACGTGCTGAACGCGGAATTCGGCTGGGACGTTCCGGTCGCTGACCTCGCGTGGTGGGTGCGTGGCCTGCGCGCCCCCGGCCGGCCCGCAATCCTCACCTTCGGCGCCAATGGCCTGCCGGCGACGCTGGACCAGGACGGCTGGCACGTCGATTACCGCGACTGGTATTCGGAACGCAGCCCGCCGCTGCCGCGCAAGGTCTACGCCAGCCGCGATCCGTACACGGTGCGGGTGTTGATCGAGCAATGGAATCAAGCAATACCGTAACGAACTACGCTGGTTTTTCCCCTCTCCCCCAAGCAGGTTCATCGTTTGGGGGAGAGGGCAGGGTGAGAGGGCAAAGCCGCGCGACACGCGCAATCCCACTTGAAGTGCTTTCCCCCTCACCCAGCGCTACGCGCTCGGCCTGCGGCCGCCTCTCCCCCAAGCAGATGAGTCCTGCTTGGGGGAGAGGGAGACAAGCGCGAGCGCTTGCAAAACGCGGCTCTACACTCAACCGCCTGAATTGACACGGATTGCACCGGCCACGACAATAGGCGGCTTTTCAGCACGCGAGACCGGCATCCGGCCTCGCGTGTTCGGATGTTGCGGAACGCGTGACGCGGCTTGGCCGCGATCGTGTTCCCATCGCGATCAAAGGTGGGGCGTCGCCAAGTGGTAAGGCACCGGGTTTTGATCCCGGCATTCGCAGGTTCGAATCCTGCCGCCCCAGCCACCGCCGGCAATGCGAACGAAGGTTCGAGGCATGCACAACACATCCAATTTGATGCTGTTCACGGGCAATGCCAATCGCAAGCTGGCGGAAGACGTCGCGCACACGCTCGGCGAGCCGCTGGGCAGGGCCGTGGTCGGCAAGTTTTCCGACGGCGAGGTGCAGGTCGAGATCGACGAGAACGTCCGCAACCAGGACGTGTTCGTGATGCAGTCCACCTGCGCGCCGTCGGCAGAGAATTTGATGGAACTGCTGGTGCTGGTGGATGCGCTGAAGCGCGCCTCGGCGGCCAGCGTCACCGCGGTGATCCCGTACTTCGGCTACGCGCGCCAGGATCGGCGGCTGCGCGCGGCGCGGGTGCCGATCACCGCGAAAGTGGCCGCGCAGTTGATCGACGCGGTGGGCACGGATCGCGTGCTGACGGTCGACATCCACGCCGACCAGATCCAGGGTTTCTTCAACATTCCGCTGGACAACGTGTACGCCTCGCCGGTGCTGCTGGCCGACATCTGGCGCAAGCACGGCACCGATGGCGTGATCGTGGTCAGCCCCGACGTCGGTGGCGTGGTGCGCGCGCGCGCGGTCGCGAAACGGCTGGACGATGCGGACCTGGCGATCATCGACAAGCGCCGGCCGCGCCCGAACGAGGCGACGGTGATGAACATCATCGGTGACGTCACCGGCAAGATCTGCGTGCTGGTGGACGATATCGTGGACACGGCCGGCACTCTGTGCGCCGCCGCGCAGGCACTGAAGGATCGCGGCGCCAGGGAAGTGGTCGCGTACTGCACCCACGCGGTGCTGTCCGGGCCGGCGGTGGGCAACATCGAACAATCACAGATGGACGAACTGGTGGTGACCGACACCATCCCGCTGAGCGCCGAAGGCGCCGCGTGCAGCAAGATCCGCCAGTTGTCCGTCGCGCAGTTGCTGGCCGAAACCGTGCGCCGCATGGCGTATGGGGAATCGGTCAGTTCGTTGTACGTCGATTGAACAAGACAAGTCGGTCGCTGCATCGCATGTAAATAGTAAAGAGTCAGTCGGCCGCTATGCGGCCTGCAAGGAAGAGCAAGAGCGCGCACTGGTTGCGATTTCTCCTCTTTGCGATTTACAGCGCCGCAGGCGCGACTTACAGCTCGCGAAGCGAGCGACTTACCATTTCACCGGCTTCCCTGGTCGCGGGGAAGTCTTTTCCTCCGCCGCGAGGCGGATTCATGCAACCAAAGGTAGAAAACAATGGCAACCATCCATGAAATCACGGCCGAACGCCGTGCCGACCAGGGCAAAGGTGCGAGCCGCCGCCTGCGTCGCACCGGCAAGGTTCCCGCCGTCATCTACGGCGCGGACCAGGCCGCCGAGAACATCCAGTTCGATCACCTGAAACTGTCGCTGGCCGCGCGCAACGACTGGTTCTCTTCGGCGATCCTCGACCTGCTGGTCGAGGGCAACCGCCAGAAGGTGCTGCTGCGCGACGTGCAGAAGCATCCGGTGAAGCCGCAGCTGCTGCACCTGGATTTCCTGCGCATCGACGAGTCGAAGCCGATTCGCGTGTCCGTGTCGATCCGCTTCCTCAACCAGGAAAAGTCGCCGGCCGCCAAGACTTCCGGCGTGGTGATCTCGCACAACCAGACGCAAGTCGAAGTGTCGTGTCTGCCGAAAGACCTGCCCGAGCACATCGACCTCGATCTCAGCGAACTCGCGCTGGGCGACGTGGTGCACGTGTCCGACCTCAAGCTGCCCGCTGGCGTTGAAATCCCCGAACTGAAGCTCGGCAAGGAATACGACCATACCGTCGTGTCCGCGCAGGCGGTTCGCGAAGAAGTCGAGGAAGCCCCGGCCGAAGGTGCCGCGGAAGGCGCGGCGGCCGAAGGCGCAGCCGCACCGGCTGCTGGCGATGCGGCGAAGGCCGCGGCGCCCGCTGCAGGCGACAAGAAGCCGGCCGAGAAGAAATAAGGATCGGCGTGCGGGTAACCACAATCGTCATTCCGGGTTCGTTTCCGGCTCTGCCGGAAACGAACCCGGAACCCAGTGACTTTGATCATGCGACTCTGCATCAAAGTCACTGGATTCCCGCTTGCGCGGGAATGACGGGATTGCAGCACACGTCTGGTCGCCTTCAATCATGCCCGGCATACGCCTGATCGCCGGTCTCGGGAATCCCGGGCCCGAATACCTGCGCAATCGCCACAACGCCGGCTTCTGGTTTGCCGACGTGCTGGCGACGGGCGCGGGACAGCGTTTCGGTTTCGAGAATCGCCTGCACGCGGAAACCTGCCGCGTTCCGGTCGACGGCGAGCAGGTGCGGGTGATCAAGCCCGCAACCTTCATGAACGAAAGCGGCCGCGCGATCGTGGCGGCGCTCAATTACTGGAAGCTCACGCCCGAGGAATTGCTGGTGGTGCACGACGACCTGGATCTTCCGCCCGGCACCGCGCGTCTGAAATTCGACGGCGGCCACGGCGGCCAGAACGGCATCCGCGACATCGTCGCGCAGCTCGGGCACGGCAAGTTCCATCGCCTGCGCATCGGCATCGGCCATCCGGGCGATTGCAATCGCGTGACGCCGTGGGTGCTCGGCAATCCGTCCGCGGCGGACGAAGATGCAATGCTGGATGCGATCACGCGTGCGCTGCATGTGCTGCCGCTCATCGTCGCGGGTGGGTTCAACGATGCGACGAAGCGGCTGAATACAAAACGGGACCCGGAACCGGGGACCGGGGACCCGTAACAGCCAGTCCCTGCGTGCTGTGGATTGCTTGCGAGCGCGTGCACTCTGGTTGAGAAATATTGTGCAAATTGTTTTTTGCTTCACGTCGCCTTCCTTTCAGCTTGGGATTGTCATGCAAACCACCGTGTCCTCCATGCTGCTGAACCTCGGGTCCCGGGTCCCGGGTCCCCGGTCCCGGAACTGTTGATGGCCATCCAATGCGGCATCGTCGGACTGCCCAATGTGGGCAAGTCCACGCTCTTCAACGCGCTCACGAAAGCGGGCATCGCCGCGGCGAATTTCCCGTTCTGCACTATCGATCCGAACGTCGGCGTCGTGCCGGTGCCTGATCCGCGCTTGCAGCAGCTCGCGGACATCGTGCATCCGCAGAAGATCATTCCGGCCTCGGTCGAGTTCGTGGACATCGCGGGCCTGGTCGCGGGCGCGTCGCAGGGCGAAGGCCTCGGCAACAAGTTCCTCGCGCACATCCGCGAAGTCGATGCGATCGCGCACGTGGTGCGCTGCTTCGAGCATCCGGACATCGTGCACGTCGCGGGCAGGATCGATCCGATCGCCGACATTGAAACCATCGACACCGAATTGGCACTGGCCGATCTCGAATCCGTGGACAAGGCACTGGCACGCGTCGAAAAGGCGGCCAAGGCCAACGACAAGGAAGCGATGGTCAAGCGCCCGGTGCTGGAGAGGTTGCGCGCCGCGTTGAACGACGGCCAATCCGCACGATCGGTTGAACTGGACGACGATGAGCGTGCCGCGATCCGCGACCTGTTCCTGCTGACCATGAAACCGTTGATGTACGTCGCCAACGTGCGCGAAGACGGCTTCGAAAACAACCTGTACCTCGACGTGGTGCGCAAGCGCGCGGAATCCGAGGGCGCGGTGGTAGTGCCGGTGTGCGCGGCGATCGAAGAGGAACTCGCGCAGCTCGACGAAGCCGACCGCGGCGAATTCCTCGCATCGATGGGCTTGAGCGAACCGGGCCTCGATCGCGTGATCCGCGCGGCCTACACGCTGCTCGGCTTGCAAACCTATTTCACCGCCGGCGAAAAGGAAGTGCGCGCGTGGACGGTCAAGCGCGGCGCCACCGCGCCGCAGGCCGCCGGCGTGATCCATACCGATTTCGAAAAGGGCTTCATCCGCGCCGAAACCGTGTCGTTCGACGATTACACGAAATTCCGCGGCGAATCAGGCGCGCGCGACGCGGGCCGTCTGCGGCTGGAAGGCAAGGACTACCGCGTGCAGGAAGGCGACGTGCTGCACTTCCGCTTCAACGTTTGATGCGATCATCCCGGATCGCGGCATCGCGGAAGGAGTCGTGGATTGCGACGTCGCGGCATCCCGCATACCACCACGGCCATCCTTGGCCTGACTTTCACCAAAGCCGCTCCGTACGGTGCTTGTCCACGCAGATCAAAGACTGTGGTTCCCGCCGAGCTTCATGCTCATCTCCACGAAGTAGGCGCGACCGACCGCGCTGAACCAGTTGCGCGAGTAGTACGGATAGCTGGTCCAGGTGGTGTCGCGCGGCGGCCGCGCGTCGAACAGGTTGTCCACGGCCAGCGAAACGTTGATGTCCGGCGTGACCTTGTAGCCCATGGTGAGGTTGTACAGGAAGGTCGGCCCCATCCGCTGGGTGCCCTCGTAATTCGGAATGCCGCCCAGGCGCGACCCGTACAGCGTCGTGGTGAAGTCGTGGAAGTTCCAGGTCACCGACGCGTTGGCCTTGGTGCGCGGAACAAGCCAGGTGAAAAGGTCCGTGAGCTCATTGTCGACGGGCGAGTCCGTGCTCAACTGCGTCTTGTGCATGATCACGTAAGTGGCGCCGAAATTGAGATCGAACGTGCCCGCGCGTTCCGTGTTGACGCGATAGTGCGCGTTGAGATCGACGCCGGAGGTCTGGTCGATCGCTGCGTTGATCGGCAGCACCAGCACCGAGGTGATGCCGTTGGGGTTGAACAGAGCAGTGGGCGGATTGCGCACCACTTGGCTGATGACCTGCTGGCAAAACGATGAGTTGATGTCCAGTTGGCCAAGGCGGCAATCGGCTTCTTCGCGCAGGATAGTGTCGCTGTCCTGGTACACCACTTCATTCTTGAGCTTGATGCGGTAATAGTCGGCGCTGACATCGAGATTCGGTGTGGGCGCGAACACGAAGCCATAGGTGAGGGACTTGCTGGTTTCGTCCTTCAGCGCGGTGCTGCCGTGGCTGCGGCCATTGAAGCTCACGTCGCCGAGCGGGCAGTTGTCGAAAAAGTCTGGACCGGTATCGGGGTACAGCAACCGGCATTGGTAGTAGTCGGTGCCTCCGGAACTCGAACCACTCATGCCGGCATAGAGGTAAGACAGGTCAGGTGCGCGGAAGCCCGTGGAGTAGGAGCCTCGCAGCAGCAGACTCTGGATCGGGCGGTATTCCAGACCAAGCGCATAGGTGAACTTGCCGGATGTCGTATCGCTGTACATGTAGCGGTCGTAGCGACCCGCGGTGGTAACGGTGAGCTTGGAAAACACCGGGATGCTGAATTCGTAGCCGATGGCGGCGTGGCTGCGGGAACCCACCGCATCGGTGTTGTGCAAACCGTAGTAGGAGCCGTCGAGCGACAGCGGATCGGCTTTCAGCCCGAAATACGAATTGCCGTACTCGGCGATCCCGGCGAAGCCGACCGGTCCCGCCGGCAGCTTGAACAGATTGGTGTTGGTAAGCGTGAGCGACCAGTTCTCGGCACGGCTCTTGTCGTGGTCGATGGAATCCTGGGTTATCGAGCGGAATTGCGCGACGGTCAGCGGCGTGTACAAGCGGCCCGTGGGCGCGTTGTACATCTGGTAGCCGGTATCTACGCCATCCAGGTAGTACTCGCCAAGCGAAGGGCCGAGGTACAGCGCTTGTGCCTTTGCGGCGACCAGCGCAGGCCATTTTTCTTCCAGCGTGTTCTGCGAATGCTCGAAATTGGCTTCGTAGTTCCAATCACTGTCGGCGCCAAACGTGCCCTTGATGCCGGTGTTGAGCGAGATCGTGTTGTTGATGTTGCGTATCTCACCGGGCTTGAAGCCGCCGTTCTCATTGATCGTGAAGTACTGGCGTCCCCACTGCTCGATCTGTCCAGTAGCCGTGTTGTAGAACGGCGTATCGGCGCAGTCGCCGTTCAGCGGCTCGCAGTTGTACCACTGCAGCGGCGTGTTGTAGCTGTCTTGGTGCGATGTGCCGGCCAACACGTCGCCGTAAAGATCGGTGTAGCTGTTGAAATGATAGGTCGCCGAGCCGAAGAAGTTGGCCATCTTGCGGCCATTTTCGAGCGTGCCGTAGCCCACGTCCGTGTAGCTGCCGCAGTAGTAACCGGGGCCTCCGTCCGCAGCGTAGCCCGGCCTCGATGCGTAGGTGATCGAGCCTTGGTCCAGATACGACAAGCTGTTGCAGGTGGCTTGGCCCGGATCGAGATAGTCGCCGTACACATCGGTGCGCACGAAATTGCGGCTGGCAATGATTTTCGAAGGATCGGCCGGGCTGTCGAGGCGCGAATCGGTGTAGCTGCGCTGGAACGCCCACAGCGGATGCTTGTCCACGAATTCCAGGCCGTACACCACGTCGAACTTGCCTTTCGAAAAGCCGCTGGTGATGTCGAGGCGCTGCGAACCGCCACCGCCGTGCTGGGTTCCGCCGGCGCGATAGTCGATGGTGGTGCCGTCGACCTTTTTCTTCAGGATGAAGTTGATTACGCCGGACATCGCGTCTGAGCCGTACACCGCCGACGCGCTGCCCGAGAGGATTTCCACGCGATCGATCAGTGCGGTCGGAATATTGGAGATGTCGGTGAAGTTGCTGTTGCCGCCGTAGGATTGCGGATAGTCG
>Ga0134126_10003220_pt1 | contig 20420 bp, 17 predicted proteins | sample KB31752_FD_96881 | JGI IMG/M metagenome (GOLD analysis project Ga0134126, IMG submission 96881) | Terrestrial soil microbial communities with excess Nitrogen fertilizer from Kellogg Biological Station, Michigan, USA - KB3-175-2 | ecosystem: Environmental > Terrestrial > Soil > Unclassified ... | reverse complement strand
CTCCCGCGCGGCCTACGCGCGCGGGCGGGCCGCACGGCGCTTCGACACGCGCCGCGGGCGCGTGCCGTCGCGGCTCGACGAGCTCGCCACCCTGGCCGGCTGCTCGGGGCACGTGCTCAGGCGTCGCTGCCCGGCAGGGCTCGCGATGGTCGCCCACAGCGCCGGGCGCCTGCGCGAGTCGTTTGCGCCCACCACGCAGGATCAGCCGAGTCAGACCGGCGCCGAGCCCAGTTTCCTCTCCGGCTCAAGCGGCACGGTCGGCGGCCTCGACGGGGTGCGCCGGCGCGCGGTGGACGAGCTCACGGCGGCCGGCGAGGTGCTGTCGGCGCGCACCCTGCGGCTCGACCGCGCCGCGCGGCATGCGCCGCCCCGCCGTCGCGTGCTCGCGCTCAGCGTGCAGCGCCCCGAGCGAGCGCGACTGACGCAAGCGATCGCGGCCGAGCTCGCGCGGACGCGTCACGAGGTCGAGCTCCACACGACCGCCGCGGGCGGTGCGGGGAAGTTCGAGAACCTCAACCGGCTGCTGGCGGAGCATCCGGCGCAGGGACATGACTGGCTGCTCGTGATCGACGACGACGTCGAGCTGCCGCGAGGGTTCCTCGATCGCTTCCTGTTCCTCTGCGAGCGCTTCTCCCTCACCCTCGCGCAGCCGGCGCACCGCCTGCACTCCCACGCGGCCTGGGAGGTCACGCGTCGGCACCCCGGCAGCGTGGTCCGCGAGACCAGCTTCGTCGAGATCGGGCCCGTCACCGCCTTCGCCGCCCGGAGCTTCGAGGTACTGCTCCCGTTCCCGGACCTGCGCATGGGCTGGGGCCTCGACATGCACTGGGCGGCGCTCGCACGCGAGCACGGGTGGCGCTGCGGCGTGGTCGACGCCGTCGCGGTGCGCCATCGCCAGGCGGCTGCCGCCACGGCCTACCCGCGCGACGAGGCGATCGCCGAGGGGGCCTCGTTCCTGCAGGGCCGCCCGCACATCACCGCGGCCGAGGCGCAGCGCACGCTTGCGACGCACACACGCTGGTGAGCGAGCGAAGCGAGACACCGGTGCGCGTGGTGGTGGTGGCCGAGTTCTACCCCAGCGAGCGCGACCCGGTGATGGGCATCTGGGCCCACCGTCAGGCGCTCGCGGCGCACGCGGCCGGCGCCGAGGTGCGCGTGCTCGTGCTGCATCGCCTCGTGCCGCCGCGGGCCGCGCTCGCCCAAGGGCCCGCCGCCGCGGGCCGGGCGCTGCGCGGGCTCGTCGGCGAGCCCCGCCGCCAGCTCCGCGACGGTCTCACCGTCGAGTACGTGCCCTACGTCTCGCCGCCGCGCGACCGCGGGTACCCGCGCTGGGGGGCGTGGGCCGCGCCCGCGCTCGCGACCGCGCTGAGAAAACTGCGCCGGGGCTATCCGTATTCGCTCGTTCACGCGCACAACGCCGTGCCCGCCGCCGACGCGGTGCGCCGCGCGCGGGTAGGCGTGCCGCTGGTCGTCTCGGTTCACGGCGGGGACGTGCTCTACACCGTCGGCCGGGGCCGGGCCGGCGCCGCTGCTGTCGCCCGCGGTCTCGGCGCGGCCCGGCTCGTGCTCGCCAACAGCCACGGGATCGCCGAGCTCTGCGCGCGCCACGGCGCGCGTGAGACCGAGGTCGTGCATCTCGGCGCCGAGATCCCGCCCGCGCAGCTGCGTCGCAGCGCTCCCGGCGAGCAGAGCCTCGTCACGATCGCCCACCTCGTCCCCCGCAAGCGCCACGGCGACGTGCTGCGCGCGCTGGCCGTGCTCGGCGCCCGGTACCCCCGCTTGCGCTACCGGGTGATCGGCGACGGCCCCGAGCGCACCGCGCTGGAAGGACTGGCCGCGAGGCTCGAGGTCTCCGATCGCGTCGAGTTCGTCGGGCAGCTGCCCCCCGCTGAGGCGGTCGAGCTCGCGCGGCGCTGCACGCTGTTCGTGATGCCCTCGACCGACGAGGCGTTCGGCGTCGCCTACATCGAGGCGATGGCGGGCGGGGTGCCGGCGATCGGCTGCCGCGGCGAGCCGGGGCCCGAGGAGATCGCTGCGGCGGGCGACGGGCTCGTGCTCGTGCCGCCGGGCGACATCGAGCGGCTCACGCAGCGCATCGACGAGCTGCTCTCCGATCCGCACCGGCTGCGCGAGGCAGGCCAGCGCGCGAGGGCCACCGTCGCGGGGCACTTCACCTGGGAGCGCTGCGGACGCCAGACCGTCGCGGCCTACCGGCGGGCGCTGGCGTGAAGCCGCTGCTGTTCGTCACGGGCAGCGTGCCCGCCTACCGCGTCGGCGCGCTGCGCGCGCTGCACGAGCGCGAGCAGATCGAGGTCGCGCTGTTCGGTGGCAGCGTCCTTCACGGCGGGCCCGGTCAGCCTCGCGAGCTTCCGTTCCCGGCCCGCACGGCGGGATCTCGGGAGCTCCTGTCGCTGCCGTCGGATCGGCGCCACCGCGCGGTCGTGTGCTCGACCGCCGGGCGCGCCGAGCTGCTCGCGGCGTGGGCGGGCGCGCGCCGGGCTCGGCTGCCGCTGATCCTGTGGGCTTCGCTGTGGGCACATCCCCGCACCGCGGCCCACGCGCTCAGCTACCTGCCGCTGCGCCGGCTCTACGCCTCCGCCGACGCCGTCGTCACCTACGGCCCGCACGTCAGCGCCTACGTGCGGGCGCGAGGCGCTCGCAACGTGCACGTCGCGCCGCAATCGGTCGACAACGGGTTCTGGCGCGGCCCGACCGCCGATGTGGACCTGCCGGGCTGGACGCAGAGCGAGCAGGTGCGGTTCCTGTTCGTCGGCCGTGACGCCCCGGAGAAGGGCCTGTCCGTGCTCTGCGAGGCATGGCGGCAGGCCCGGCCGGATGGAGCGGCGCTCGTGGTCGCAGGGGGCGCGAAAGCACCACCCGGGGCCCTCCAGCTCGGCGCGCTGGCGCCCGAGCAGCTGCGCGATCTCTACGCGGCCTGCCAGGTGCTCGTCGTCCCGTCCGTCGCGACGCGGCGGTTTCGGGAGCCCTGGGGCCTGGTAGTGAACGAGGCTATGGACCGGAAGATGGCCGTGATCGCCTCCGACGCAGTGGGCGCCGCCGCCGGCGGGCTCGTGCGCGACGGGGAGAACGGGCTGATCGTCCGCGCGGGCGACGCTGCCGCTCTCGCGCGCGCGATCACCCGTTTGGCGGAAGATCCGCAGCTTCGCGAGCGGATGGGTGTTATGGGCTCCGAGGACGTCAGGGCGTACTCCCACGAGGCCTGGGCGGGGGGCTTTTCAGCCGCCCTGGCTACGTTGGGGCTCGCCCGGAGCCGTTGATAGCTTCCGAAGATCGAGCTATGCGAATCGCCTGCCAGCCAAGACGCCCAGCGCTCAGCGCCTGCGCCCTGCTCGCCGCGATGCTGATGTTCGCGACGCCGGCCCGCGCCGAAGACGTCGGCCACAAGATCATCAGGCTCTGCGCCGAAGGGCAGTCGCTGTCCGGCTATCCCCCCAGCGCATATGCCAAGGCTCTGAAAGAGATCAGCCCGACGACCGAAGAGTATTCGGAATGCGGCCAGCTGATCCGCCAGGCTCAGGCCGCGGCGGCCTCCGGGCACGGCAGCGCGCCGGCCTCCGCCGCGCCCGTAGGCGCGGTTCAGGCGAGCCCGGCCGAGCAGCAGGCGATCGCCTCGGCCGCGCGTTCCGGCTCGGCGCCCGTGGAGGTCAACGGACAGGCGATCCACCCGGGCGTCGTGCACGCGAACGTCGCCTCGGCGCTGAGCACGCTGCCGACGCCGCTGCTGGTGCTGCTCGCCTTCGTGCTCGCCTGCGCCGTGGCCTTCGCCGGCAGCGCCGCCCGCAAGCGGTTCCGCGGTGAGCGCTCCGACTGAGTCCCCGCCGGGCCCGGCGGGGATGCAATCGACGGCGGCGCTCGGGGTTGCGCCCCCGCTCGAGCGACCCCCGCGGCCGGGCCGTCGCTCCCCCGCGGGCTCGGGCCGGATCCTCGGCCAGGGGATGTGGATCGGGACGCTCGGCGTGGCGGCGGTGCTGTGCCTGCTGGCGTTCTACGCCCACGGGGGGCTGAACCTCGAAACGCTGACGAACGTCGAGCTCGGGCTCACCCTCGCCTCGGCGGTCCTGCTCGCCGCCGCCGCCCTGATCGTGCCTGCGCGCCGTCCCGCCTACGGGATCTGGCCGGCGTCGCTGCTGCTCGCGTTCGCGTTGCTCAGCGCGATCTCGATCGTCTGGTCGGTGCAGCCGGACGGCAGCTGGCGCGACGCCGGGCGGCTGCTCTGCTACGCGGCCGTGTTCGCCGCGGCCGTCGTGCTGGCACGGCTGCTGCCGCGCCGCTGGCCGGTGCTGCTCGGCGGCATCACGCTCGCTTCGGTGGTGATCTGCGGCTACGCCCTGCTCACCAAGAGCCTGCCCAACCACTTCGCCGACGCGAACCTGTTCGCGCGCATCTACGAACCCTACGGCTACTGGAACGCGCTCGGGCTCACGGCAGCCGCCGGCGCGATCGGCTGCATGTGGCTGGGCGCGCGGCGCGCCGGGCACGCGCTGCTGAACGCGCTCGCATATCCGGCCATGGGCGTGCTGCTGCTGACGCTGCTGCTGGCCTACTCGCGCGGCGGGCTCGCAGCGCTCGCGATCGCCGCGGCGCTGTGGTTCTGCATCGTGCCGCTGCGGCTGCGCGGCGCCGCCGTGCTGATCTCCGGCGGCGTCTGCGCCGGCGCGATCGCGGCCTGGGACTTCAAGGACCACGCTCTGAGCTCGGACAAGGTCCCGATCGCCGAAGCAACCTCGGCCGGCCACGAGCTGGGCGCACTCGTGATCGCGATGGTCGTGCTGCTCGGCGCCGTCGGTGTGGCCGTCACGTTCATGACCGGTCGCAGCGCGCCGTCGCCGCTCATGCGGCGGCGAGCGGGCATGGCCCTCGCATGTCTCGGCGGCGTGCTGGTGCTCGCGTTCGCGGGCGCGCTGGCGGCCAGCCACCGCGGCTTCACCGGCACGATCTCCCATGCCTTCCACTCGCTGACCGACACCCACGCGAAAGTCCCGAACACGCCCGGGCGCCTGACCGCGATCGCGAGCGTGCGTGCGCAGTACTGGGACGAGGCGCTGAAGGTGTTCAAAGCGCACCCCGCGCTGGGGTCCGGGGCGGCCGGCTACGAAGTCGCGCGGCTGCGCTACCGGACGGGGCCGCTGCCGGTCAAACACGCCCACGGCTTCGTCGTCCAGACGCTCGCGGACCTCGGCATCGTCGGCTTGGTGCTGGCGCTCGCGCTGCTCGGGACGTGGATGGCCGCGGCAGGCCGCCCGACCCATCCCCTCAACCGTCGCTGGCGGAGCTTCTCGGAGCTGCGGGCCGGCGCGCGGCCGGCCTGGCTGGCGCTGCCGCCGGGCCCGGAACGGCGCTACTCACCGGAGCGCATCGGGCTGCTGACGATGCTTGCCATGGTCGTTCTGTTCGGCATCCACTCGGCGGTGGACTGGACCTGGTACGTGCCGGGCAACGCGATCGCGGCATTGGCATGCGCCGGCTGGCTCGCCGGGCGCGGCCCGCTGCGCGGCGGGGCGGCGAGGAGCGCCGCGGCCGCCGGCGGGGCGGCCGGCGCGCACGGCCGCGCGGCGTCCGGGCGCGGGCGGCTGCGCGAGGCGATCGGCGAGCCGAGTGCGACGCGGATCGCGATCGCCGCGGCGGTGCTGGCGGCCGGGCTGCTGATCGCGTGGACGCAGTGGCAACCGCAGCGCTCCGAAGAAGCGCGCGAAACCGCGCTGGCGCAGCTCGCGAGCAACCCGCGCGCGGCCACCGCAGCCGCCCAGAGCGCCGTCTCGCGCGACCCGCTGTCCGTCGAAGCGCTGTTCGCGCTGGCTGACGTGCAGGCCACGACGGGGCACTCGGCCCAGGCCCGGGCGACGCTCGAGAAAGCCGTGCGCCTGCAGCCCTCCAACCCGCGCACGTGGCTCGCGCTCGGGCGCCTGGACCTGCCGCTCGACCCGGCGGCCGCGGTGCAGGAGATGCGCGCCGGCATCTACCTCGATCCGGCCTCGATCTCACCGGAAGCGCTGACGACCGGACACCCCGAAGCGGTGCAGACCTACAACGACTACATCCAGGCCCTGCGCGCCGTCGCGGCACACGAAGCGGCTGTCAGAAGCGCGCACGCACGGCACGCGCGAGCAAGAGCCGCCGGGCGCCGCGCCCGGCGGGTCGCACGTCGAGCTGCTCGAAACCGAAAGACGCGATGAGAGCCTGCAGCGTCTCGCGGTTGTAGTGGCGCAGGTGATCGTCGAGCGGATCGAAACGGGCGGCGAACGAGCCCGGCCCGACAGCGGCGGCGAGCAGCTGGGCGCGGCCGAGCAGCGGCGTGCTCAACACCAGCCGGCCGCCGGATCGCAGCACGCGACGCAGCTCTGAGAGCCAGCGAGCGGTGTCCGCGACGTGCTCGATCACCTCGCCCGCCCAGACGACGTCGAAGCTCGCATCGGCGAGCTCCCACTCGCCTTCGCCGTCGATCAGCTGGGTGCGAAGCTCCGGATGGGCAGCGCGGGCACGCCGCAGCGGCTCCTCGGCCACGTCGACGGCCAGCACGTCCGCTCCCGCGCGGGTGAGCTCGGCCGCGAACGCGCCCTCGCCGCAGCCCAGATCGAGCACGCGCGCACCCTGGCTGAGCGCGTCGAGCAGGAAGCGCAGGCGCAGCTGGAAGCCGGCCGGCTCGAGCCCGGGCGGGATCGAGCGCCAGAGATCTTCGTGGTAGGCGCGCGAGGGCATCGGAAAAGGTCTGCAGCTAGCGGGGTAGAGCTCCCGGGATAGCTGCAGATCCGCTGTCAAAGCTATCTAGGCCTGCTCACAGCGATTATGTTGGCGCGGTGAGGGTTTGGGAGAGACCGGAGACGCTCGGGGGCGTGCGGGAACGATGAAGGTCGCGCTCGATAGCCGCCCTTCCGGAGACCGCGACGGCATCGGGCGCTACTCCCGCTGCCTGCTGCAGGCGCTGCGCGAGACCGCGGCCGCCAGCGACGAGGTGCTCGACACGAAGCGCCCCTCGCGGGCCCTGCGCGCACGGGCGACCGACGTCTTCCACACCCCATGGATCGACGGGGCGATGCTCCACAGCCCCTGCCCGATGGTCGTCACGGTGCACGACCTGCACGTGCAGAAGCGCCGCAGCGAGCACCTGCGCACGAGCCTGCGCCAGCGTCTGCGGCCGCTCGCGCTGCAGCGCGCGGCATGCGTGATCGTGCCGACCGAGGCGGTTGCCGCCGACGCGATCGAGCACCTGCACCTCGACCCGGGCCGTGTGAGCGTGATCGGCGAGGCGGCCGACGGCTCGATGTACCCGCGCGGCGAGGACGAGGTGCAGGCCGCCCGTGCCCGTCACGGGCTGCCCGAGCGCTACCTGATGTGGGTCGGGGGTCTGCAGCATCCGGATCCGAGCAGCCACATCGCCGAGCTCGCAGCCGCCCCGCGCGAGCTGCCGCTGGTGCTGGTCGGCCCGACGCGCCCCTGGGCGCACGAGCTCCCGGACGTGATCCTCACCGGCGAGATCGACGACGGGGAGCTCGCCGCCCTCTACACCGGCGCCCGCGCGCTCCTCGTCTCCTGCGAGCAGGCGGGGTTCGGGCTGCCCGCCGTCGAGGCGCTCGCGTGCGGCACGCCCGTCGCCGCGGCGGAGGGTCCCGCCCTGCGCGAGGTGCTCGGCGACCGCGCGACCTTCGTGCCGGCCGGCGACATGCACGCGTTGGTCGACGCCGCCGAGCGCCTGGAGCGTCCGGCGCCCGCGCCCCCGCGCTGGAGCTGGCAGGACGCGGCGCGAGCGACCTGGGAGGTCTACGCGCGCGCCGCCGCCGAGGCCGCGAGCGAACGCTCGGCCCCGCGCGGACCCCTGCGCGGCGGCCTCGAAGCTCCCTAGCTAGTAGGCCCCGCGCCGCGAGATCACGGCCGGGATCGTCTTCAGCAGGATCGTCAGGTCGAGCGCCAGCGACCAGTGCTCGAGGTAGAGGAAGTCGAGGTGCACGAGGTCGTCGAAGTCGAGCTCCGAGCGGCCGGAGACCTGCCACAGGCCGGTGATGCCCGGCAGCACGAGGTAGCGCTTGCGGTGCCAGTCCTCGAGCATCGTGTAGTCGCGTTCGGGCAGCGGCCGCGGGCCGACGAGCGACATCTCGCCGCGGAGCACGTTGATCAGCTGCGGCAGCTCGTCCAGGGAGAAGCGCCGCAGGAAGCGCCCGACCGGAGTGAGACGCGGGTCGTCGCGGATCTTGAACAGCGCCCCCGAGGCCTCGTTGAGCTCTTCGAGGTCGGCCTGGCGCTCCTCCGCGTCGGTGTGCATCGTGCGGAACTTCAGGCAGGCGAACGGCCGCTGGCCGATCCCGCGGCGCATCGAGCGGAACAGGATCGGGCCGCGGGAGGTCAGCACGACGGCAACCGTCAGGGTCAGCAGGAGCGGGCTCAGCACGATCAGCAGCAGCGTCGCGCCGACGATGTCGAACGTCCGCTTCAACGCGAAGTCCACGCCCTCGAAGGCGGGCGGGCCGAGCTCGAACAGCGGCACCGACTGCCCGGGAACGAACTCGGCGCGGTGGATCAGGATCTCCATCGTGGAAGGCGCCAGGCGCACCCTGATGCCGCGGCGGTGGCACTGATCGACGAGCTCGACCGCCTCCTCCTGCGGGAAGTCGGGGTCGGCGATGATCACCTCGTCGACGCGGGCCGAGGCGAGCACGTCCTCCAGGTCGGAGAGCGTGCCGAGCGAGCGCAGGCCGTTGCCGGGCAGCGGCGAGGGCGAGAGGAAGCCCACGACCTCGATCTGCGAGTGCGGCGCGTCAGCCAGCGCGTGCGCCACGTCGGCGATCTGGCGCCCGCGCCCGACCAGCACCGCGCGGCGTTGGAACCCGGCCGCGCGCAGCGCCATCGCGGTCACGCGGTCGTAGATCGCACGGAACGCCGACACGTAGAAGATCGCGAACACCAGCGAGCCGTAGAAGAGGTAGTAGCTGGAGAAGTGTTCGCCGTTGACGAGCGCGAACACCAGCGCCACCAGCGCCACCTCGAACAGCGAGCCGACGATGCGCGTCATGCCGGGGCGCAGAGCGCGCTCGGAGTACAGCCCCGCGTTCGCGAACAGCAGGACCGTCAGCAGGAAGCAGAACGGCAGGAACTGTTCGGTGCCGTGCACGGCGTGGGCCGTGTCGACGCTGCCGTTGACCGCTTCCTTGAGCAGCAGCGCCGTGAAGATCGCCAGCGAGACGCCGGCGAAGTCCAGCGCGAGCAGGCTCGCGACCCGTGCCGCGCGGCGCAGCGTCGAGAAGCGCAGCAGGAAGGACAGCGCGGTCGGCCGCCTCGCCCGCACGTCGCGATCGGGCGGCGGCGAGCTCGGAGCCGGCCGGTTGGCGACGATCGGCGCCGTCCGGCGCGGAAGCTTGGGCGCCGAAGGGCCCTTGACGCGCGGCGGGGAGGGGCTCGACGTTCCCGACAAACGTGTTCCCATCTCGCCACTCACAACACCCTCCGGGGGTGGACGGAGCGGTGCCGTCCAGCAGTCTGGACGCGGGCTGCGGCGCACGGCCGGGCGATCAGCGAGACCCTCCTCCGACCAGCACCTCGACGCCCGAGTCCTCGATCGTGCGCCTCAGCCCCTCGCGCAGCGGCACCTCGGGCGACCAGTCGAGCAGCTTCTGGGCGAGGCCGATGTTGGGGCGGCGTTGCTTGGGGTCGTCCACGGGGAGCGCCTCGAACACGATCTCTGAGCCCGAGCCGGTCAGCTCGCGAACCGTCTCGGCGAGTTCCAGCAGCGTGAACTCGTCGGGATTGCCGATGTTCACCGGGTCATGGTAACCGGACTCGGCGAGCCCGATGATGCCGCGGATCAGATCGCTGACATAGCAGAACGAGCGCGTCTGGCTGCCGTCGCCGAACACGGTGATCGGGCGGCTGGCGAGCGCCTGGCGCAGGAACGTCGGGATAGCGCGACCGTCGTGCGGGCGCATGCGGCTGCCGTAGGTGTTGAAGATCCGCACGATCGCGGTGTCCACGCCCTGCTGGCGGTGGTAGGCCATCGTGAGCGCCTCGGCGTAGCGCTTCGCCTCGTCGTAGACCCCGCGAGGGCCGATCGGGTTGACGTGCCCCCAGTAATCCTCGGACTGCGGGTGCTGGAGCGGGTCGCCGTAGACCTCGCTGGTCGAGGCGATCAAGAAGCGCGCGCGCTTCGCCTTGGCCAGACCGAGCGTGTGGTGGGTCCCGTAGGAGCCGACCTTCAGCGTGTGCAGCGGCAGGCGCAGGTAGTCGATCGGCGAAGCCGGCGAGGCCAGGTGGTAGACGAAGTCGATCGGCTCGTCGACGAAGTAGGGGTCGATGATGTCGATGTTCAGGTGCGTGAACCGCTCCGGGTCGCGGATGTGCTCGATGTTGGCGAGGGAGCCCGTCTCCAGGTTGTCCACGCAGATCACGCGATGCCCGCGGGCGATCAGCTCGTCGCAGAGATGGGATCCGAGGAATCCCGCCCCCCCTGTAACCAGACAGGTCGCCATATCTCGCGCAGAATACCCGCGCCGAGACCGATAGTCCCGCCCGGCCAGCGGAATTGCGAGGCCCGCGGCCACGGCTCTGAGGACCCGCGCTCCATATCATCCGTGCCATGGCCACCGAACCGACGACCACCCCGCGAGGCGACGAGGACCCCGCCGACACCGTCTCGGTCGCGCCGATCGTCGGCCCCGACGACCCGCGCCGCTTCACCGACTCCGGCATCGAGATCTCTGAGCTCTACACCGAGGACGACCTCCCCGGGGAGCTGGATCTCGGCGAGCCCGGCTCGTTCCCCTACACGCGCGGCGTGCACCGCGAGATGTACCGCAAGCAGACCTGGACGATGCGTCAGTACGCCGGTTACGCGTCGGCCAAGGAGTCCAACGAACGCTACCGCTACCTGATCTCCAAGGGCTCGACCGGGCTGTCGATGGCCTTCGACCTGCCGACCCAGCTCGGCCTGGACTCCGACAACCCGCGCTGCCTCGGCGAGGTGGGCCGCACGGGCGTCGCGATCGACACGATCGACGACATGCGGACCGCGTTCGACGGCATCCCGCTCGACGAGGTGTCCACCTCGATGACGATCAACGCGCCGGCCGCGTGCCTGCTGCTGCTCTACGAGCTGGTCGGTGAGGAGCAGGGCGTGCCGAGCGAGAAGCTGCGCGGGACGACGCAGAACGACGTGCTCAAGGAGTACATCGCGCGCGGCAACTACATCTACCCGCCCGAGCCCACGATGCGGCTGACGACCGACCTGTTCCAGTACTGCAACGAGCGCGTGCCGAAGTGGAACACGATCTCGATCTCCGGCTACCACTTCCGCGAGAAGGGCTGCTCGGCTGTCCAGGAGGTCGCCTTCACCCTCTCCTCCGGGATCGCCTACGTGCAGGCGGCGATCGACAAGGGCCTCGACGTGGACGACTTCGCGCCGCGGCTCGCGTTCTTCTTCAACGGCCACAACAACGTCTTCCAGGAGGTCGCGAAGTTCCGCGCCGCGCGGCGGATGTGGGCGCACATCATGACCGAGCGCTTCGGGGCCAAGAGCCCGAAGTCCACGATGCTCCGCTTCCACACGCAGACCGGCGGCGTGACGCTCACCGCTCAGCAGCCGGAGAACAACATCGTCCGCGTCGCCCTGCAGGGCTTCGCCGCCGTGTGCGGAGGCACGCAGTCGCTGCACACCAACGGCTTCGACGAGGCGCTCGCGCTGCCGACGGAGCGCGCCGCCAAAATCGCGCTGCGCACGCAGCAGATCCTGGCCAACGAGTCCGGCGCCGCCGACACCGTCGACCCGTTCGCGGGCTCCTACTTCGTCGAGGCGCTGACGGACGAGATCGAGGCGCGCGCGAACCAGCTGATCGCGAAGGTCGACTCGCTGGGCGGCTCGGTCAACGCGATCCAGTTCATCACCGGCGAGATCGACGAGTCGGCATGGGGGTACCAGGAGCGCTACCGCATCAAGCAGGACATCGTCGTGGGGGTGAACGCGTTCGAGGAGGAGGACATCGAAGTGCCGGAGCTGCTGCGCGTGGACCCGGAGTCCGAGCGCGAACAGGTCGAGCGGCTGACGCGCTTCAAGGCCGAGCGCGACCAGGAGCTCGCCGACAGGCGCCTCGAGGAGCTGCGCGAGACCGCGCGCGGCAGCGAGAACCTGCTGCCCGCGATCCGCCAGGCATTGAAGGACCGCTGCTCGATGGGCGAGGTCTGCGGAGCGATGCAGGACGTGTTCGGGAAATACGCGCCGACGTTCTGACGTCGGGCAGATGCTCCTCGCCGCCTCCGCCTACGAACTCGTCCTCGCGCTTCACATCATGGCCGTCGTGATCGCGTTCGGCTGGACGTTCATGCTGCCCGTCGCCTTCGCGGTCGCGGCCAAGGCCGACCCGCGCACGCTGCCCGTCCTGCACCGGATCGAATACACGAGCGAGCGGCTGCTCTTGAACCCGGCGCTGACGGTGGTCGTCGGGGCGGGCATCTTCATGGCGATCGACGGCCACCTGTTCGGGGAGTTCTTCGTGCAGTGGGGGATCGGCGCGGCGATCGTGATCGGCTACCTCGCCGGCTCGGTGCTGATCCCGGCCGCGAAACGCGCCGAGGCGGCGGTGCTCCGCGATCTCGAGGGCTTCGCCGGCGGCGAGTTCGTTGCGAGCGAGGACTACCGCGCCGCGACGCGCAGGCTCACGCTTTACGGCTCGGCGACCTCCCTGCTCGCTCTGGCGACGATCGCGATCATGGTGCTCAAGCCCTGACGCCGGGAGAAGGAAAACGCCGCGGCGGCACGTAGATTGCCGGCATGGTCCTCGCCGTCATGTTCTGGGAAGTCGTTCTCGCGGTGCACATCGCCGCGATCGTGATCGCCTTCGGCGTCACCTTCGCCTACCCGGTCATGTACGCCGTCGGCATCAAACGTGAGCCGCGCACGATGCCCGGCTTCCACCGCATCCAGGACTACGTCGGCAAGTTCGTGATCTCGCCGTTCCTGGCGCTGGCGCTGCTCGCAGGCATCTACCTGGCCAGCCACCTGCACCAGTGGAGCACCTTCTACGTCCAGTGGGGGCTCGCCGTGATCGTCGTCCTCGGTGGCCTCGGCGGCGCCTACTTCGCGCCGCGCGAGCGCAAACTCGGCGAGCTCGCCGAGCGCGACCTCGCTGCGTCGGGAGACGGCGAGGTGAAGTTCAGCGAGGAGTACACCGCCCTGCGCAAACAGGTCGAGCTCGTCGGCTACGTGTCGTCCGCGCTGGTCCTGGTGACGATCTACTTCATGACCGTCCACACGGGCGCCTGAGCCCCGCGGCTCACCGCAGCACGCGGTACTCCAGGAAGGTGGCGAACCGCGACTGGCGCGCGCTCGTCTGCTCCAGCTCCAGCGTCTGCTCGAAGCCGTCGAACAGCCGCTTGCCGGCGCCCAGGACGACCGGCGCGACGATGATCGTCAGCTCGTCGACGAGCCCGGCCGCGAGCGCCTGGCGGATGACCTGAGCGCCACCCATGACGTGGATGTCGCGCCCGCCCGCGGATTCGAGCGCCCGCGCGACCGCGGTCTCGACGCCCTCGATGAACACGAACTCCTCGCCCGGCGGCTGGTCCTCGGGCCGGTGCGTGACGATGAAGAGCGGCAACCCCCACGGGTTGCGATCGCCCCAGTGCCGCGCCGCCTCATACGTCGCGCGTCCGGCGACGACGGCGCCGATGCGCGCCATCGAGCGCTCGAGCCAGGCCGCGTCCTCGCCGCTCGCCTCGCCGCGCGTCTCGTCCTCGTAGCGCCACGGGCCGCCGAACACCCAGTTGTGAAGCCGCTCGCCCCCCTCGCCCAGTCCCCGGCCGGGGCCGTCGCGGGGTCCCGCGACGTACCCGTCGACCGAGGTGGTGATACCTGCCAGCACCTTGCCCATCGCCTCGCTCCTTTCTCGCTGACCTGCTTACTGTGACCGGCGGGCGCGGCGCGGGAGCGGTCACCGCGGTGACCGCGTGTCGATGAACGTGCGAAGCACGGAATCGATCATCTAGTCTGGCGCCGCGTTTGCTGAGCACCGAGCTGATCACCGACGAGGGCGACCTCGGCGACCTTTACGCCGCATGGGACGACCTCGCGGTGCTCAACTCCGCTCCGATGGCGGCACCGGCGTGGACGCTGGCCTGGCTGCGGCATCTCGCGCCGGCCGGTAGCCGGCTGCGCGCGATCGCAGTGCGCGAAGGCGAGGAGCTGGTCGGTCTCGCGCCGCTGTTCCTCAGCGAGGACCGCGGCACGTTCGCCTACGCGACGCTCGGCGAGCGGCAGCTGTGGAGGGTCACGCCGCTCTCGCGACCGGGGCGGGCCTGGGAGGTGGCCGAGGCGGCCTGGTCGGCGCTGCTCGATGCCGACCCGACGCCGGACGTCGTCCGCTTCCGAAGCTCCTCGCTGCGCGACTGGTACGCGCCATGGCATCTGGTGATCGGCCAGCGCCCCCGGCGGGAGCAGCCGCTGATCTCCCACGGGGACATCAACCCCTGCCCGTTCACGGCGCTGGACGGCGACTTCGAGAGCTGGTTCGCGGGGCGCAGCTCGAACTTCCGCAGCGAGATGCGGCGCGCACGCCGCAAGCTCGAGGAGGCCGGCGGCACGATCCGCACGAGCTCGCCGGAGACGATCGGGGCCGATCTGCACACCTACGTCCGGCTGCACCTCGCGCGATGGGAGGACAAAGGCAGCGGCTTCGAGCAGTACGGCGAGTCGCTGCCGCGGATGCTGGTGGACGCCGCCCGAGACCTGCCGCCCGAGCGGCTGATCCTCCACATGGTCGAGCTCGACGGCAAGCCGGCCGGCGCGCAGCTGTTCACGGAGGCGGGCGGGATGCTCAGCTTCCACAACAGCGGCTGGAACCCCGAGCACGCGAAGCTCAAGCCGGGCCTCGTGGGAATGCTGCACGCGGTCGAACAGGCCTTCGCGCAAGGACTCAGCCGGCTCGACTACGGGCCCGGCGACTACTCCTACAAGCTGCGCTTCGCGACGGGCATGGAACCCGTCGTGCGGTGCACCTTCCTGTTCCCGGGGCCGCGCCTCGCCCGGGCTGCCGCGAGCCGCCTCGCGGCGCGCGCCCGTCGCGGCCGCTAGGCCGGCGACTGCTGCCGCGCCGCCACGCCCGCCGGGTCGGGAAGCCGGAAGCCGCGCTGGGAGAGCTCGAGCATCACCGGGTCGCCGGCGTTGCGCCGGCGCTCGATGAAGCGCGCCGCCAGCAACGGCGAGATCACCGCGATGCCGGCCTTCGCCCGCGTCGCGACGTCGAACCCCGAGCCGGTGACGAGCCGCAGCGACAGGCGGCGGGCGTCGGGGGTGCCCTCCTCGACCGCGCGCCGGGCTTCCTCGCGCGCGAGCCCTTGCCGGCGCGCATCGAGCAACGTGGATGCCAGTCGCCGCTCGGAGTCGCTCAGCGGGAAGCGGAGCGCCTTCTCGGTCAGTTGCACCTGGTCTGAGAAATGCGCGACCCGGTTGCTGGAGGAGCGGCTGCCCGCGGTCAGCCGCCAGCGGTAGAGCGGCTCGTGCACGAACGCCACCACCGCACCGCCCAGCACGAGGCGCAGCCAGCAGTCCCAGTCCTCGATCGCGTTCAGGCTCTCGTCCCAGCCGCCGGCCTCCAGCACCAGCGAGCGCCGGACGGCGGGCCAGAGGACCGTGCAGGTGCGGATCATCGCTTCCCGCTCGTCCGTCTCGGGATAGGGGTCGATCTCGGAGAGGTCGCAGAGCGCGCGGCCCTCGTACTCGATGATCGCGTCCGTGCCGATCATGTCGACGTCGGGGCGCTCGCTCAGCACCGCCGAGATCGCCTCCAGGCGGCGCGGCTCGAAGACGTCGTCGACGTCGAGCTGGACGACGTAGTCGCCACTGGCCGCGCGGGCGGCCGCGTTGAGCGCCGAGCCGGTGCCGCCGTTCTCCTTGCGCACCACCTTCACCTGCTCGCGCAAGTCGCCGAGGCCGGCGTAGACGTCGTCGGGCGAGCCGTCGTCGCAGATCACGATCTCGTGCGGCGGCCCGGTCTGGGCGAGCGCAGAGCGCACGGCGTCCGCCACGACGTCCTCACCCCTGTAGTAGGTGATCATCACGCTGAGGCGCGGCGGCGCGGCGGCCACGCCGTCCCCGTCGGGCGCCGTCACATCCCAGCCCGCGAGCTGCTGGCGGCTCATCCTCTTCAGATCTCGCTCGTACTGGCCCGCTCGATGCGGGGACAGTAGCGAAGGACCGGTACCCTGACGAGCAATGGGCGACGGATATCGAGTGGCGGTGGTCGGAGCTACCGGGCAGGTCGGCACGCTGATGCTGAAGCTGCTGCGCGAGCGCGATTTCCCGGCCGCGGAGATCGTGCCGTTCGCCTCCGAGCGGTCGGTCGGGCGCGAGCTGGACGGCGGCCTGGTCGTGCGCGGGCTCGACGACGAGTCGATCGCGGGATTCGACCTGGCGCTGTTCTCCGCGGGCGGCGGCACCTCCGGCGAGTGGGCTCCGCGCTTCGCTGCGGCCGGTGCGACGGTGATCGACAACTCCTCCCGCTGGCGGATGCAGGATGACGTGCCGCTGGTCGTCAGCGAGGTGAACCCCGACGCGCTGGAGGGGCACGGCGGCATCATCGCCAACCCCAACTGCTCGACCATGCAGATGGTCGTGGCGCTGAAGCCGCTCCACGATGCGGCCGGGATCGAGCGCCTGGTGATCAGCACCTACCAGGCGGTCTCCGGCACCGGCAAGGCCGCCGTGGACGAGCTGATCGACCAGTCGCACGCGCTGCTCCACGAGCAGGACATCGAGGCACCCGGCACCTACGCCCACCAGATCGCGTTCAACGCGCTGCCGCAGGCGGGCAGCTTCGCCCCCGGCGACGACCACACCGACGAGGAGCGCAAGCTGATCAACGAGACGCGCAAGATCCTCGGCGACGGGCAGATCGCGATCAGCGCGACATGCGTCCGTGTGCCGGTCGTCACCAGCCACTCCGAGGCCGTCAACGTGCAGACCGCCCGGCCGCTCTCGCCCGAGGATGCCCGCGAGCTGCTGCGCGCGGCCCCGGGCATCGTGGTCCTCGACGACCCGGGCGCGGCCGTCTACCCGATGGCGATCGACGCCGCCGAACGCGACGAGGTCTTCGTCGGGCGCATCCGGCGCGATCCGGGCCACGAGCGCGCGCTCGACCTGTGGATCGTGGCCGACAACCTCCGCAAGGGCGCCGCGACGAACGCGGTGCAGATCGCGGAGGTGCTCCACGAGCGCGGTCTCGTGAGGGCCTCGGCGCCCGCCGTCTAGCCTGCTCAGGCTCCTTTTCCGCGCCAGAGCGCCTGCATCCCCTGCGTGCGGGAGGAGTAGGCCGCGATCGCTCGAAAGGGGGGGCGTGATCACATCAGAGGTGCAGAGAACGCTCGTCAAGTCCCCGCCCGAGCTCTGGAGCGAGCTGAGCGACCCGGAAGCGCTGGCCCGCCACCTCGGCGAGCTGGGCGACATCAAGATCACGCGCGTGGAGCCGGAGAACCTCGTCGAATGGGAGGCCGAGGGCACCACCGGCACGGTCGAGATCAAGGCATCCGGCTGGGGCACGCGCGTCACGCTCACGGTTCTGCGGGAGCTGCCCGAGGGCGTCTCGAGCCCAGACTCCCGAGAGCAGGCGGGCGAGCAGGTCGCCGCCGCTGAGGCCGGACCGCAGGAGGCGGCCGAGGAGACCTTCGAGGAGACCGTCGAGGCGATCGAGCCGGTGATCGATGAGCCCGACGGCGAGATCGAGCTCGACGGCGGCGAGGCGGTCGACGTCGAGCTGGGAGCTGCGAGCGCCGAGGCGGTCGACGTCGAGCTGGAAGCTGCGGGCGGCGAGGCGGTCGACGTCGAGCCCGAACCCGACGAAGCCACCGCCGCTGAAGCCCGGACCGCGATCCACGAGCTGCCAGCGCCGCAGAAGCCCGCGCCCGCCACCGAGGCGGCCCGGCGGGCCGCCGGGTGGCCGAGCGCTCCGTATGAGCCCGAGGGACAGGCCACGGAGACGCCCGAGTCGCTGCCCGTCTGGGGCGCTCAGGACGACGACCTCGACTTGGACGAGCCAGAGCCGCCCCCCGCCGCCGAGCCCCGCCGCGGGTTCTTCGCCCGGCTGTTCCGGCGCCGCCGCCGCAGCGAGCTCCAGGCGACCACCGCGCCGCAGCTCAGCGGCCGGGAGACGCTCGCAGCCGAAGCTGAAGAAGCCGAGGACGATGCGTCCGAGCCGCTCGCGATCGAGGACCCCGCCGTAGGTTTCCAGCCGGAGGAGCCGCTCGCCGAGGAGCGCGAGCAGGAGCCGCACGCCGACGCGCCCGCGCCCGAGCCGCTCGCCGACGCGCCTGGCCACAAGCCGCTCGCGGAGCCACTCGAAGCGGAATCCCCCGACGACGAGCCGCCTGTCGGCGAGCACGGGGAACAGCCCGACGACCGCGAGATCCTCGAGACGGAGGCCGAGAGGCCCGCGAGCGCGGTCGCGCCGGAACACGGCGAGCCCGCCGTGGTCGCGCGCGTCGAAGCCGTGACGACGGGAGACACGGCCGCGCCCGACGGTGGCGCCGCGGACCTCGCCGCTGAGCTCCTGGCTGCCGAGGAGGTCGCCGCGGAGCAGGTCGAGGCTGTGCTGAGCGCCGCCCTGGATCGGCTGGGCTCAGCGCATCACCGCCCGTTCTCGCGGCCCTGAGGCCACAAGGACGGCTGTGAGGACCGGGCTCCGGCGCGAGAGCTAGGCCGGTCGCGCGAGCGCCCACACGCTGACCGGCAGCTGCGGCTCGTCGCGCAGACTCTGACCGGCCAGCCTGGGCACCCAGCGGTCGAAGTTCGCCACGACGACCTCGCGGTTGCCCCAGCTGCGCACCCAGACCGGCTCGAGGCCCTGCGAGCGCAGCAGGATCTTCATCCCGTCGGGCGTGAAGCGCCAGTAGTCGCCGGGCCAGTCGTGCAGGCGCACCAGGAACGGCGTCGAGACGTACACGTGACCGCCGGGCCGGCACAGGCGGCGCAGCGTCTGCACCGCCGTCAGCGGGTCCGGCACGTGCTCGAGCACCTGCTCGCAGATCACGAGATCGAAGGGGCCGGGCAGCTGCTCGGGTGGGCGGCAGAGGTCGAACTCGGGGAAGTCGAGCTGGGTGTGGCTCGCCCATGGCATCCCCGTCCACAGGTCGCCGCTGACCTCGGCGACGTGGAGCGAGGGCGGATCGAGCGCCTCGAACTCCGCACGGGTGTCGGGCAGCATCACCGCGCGCAGCCACTGACCCTCGGCGGTTTCGGGCTCCCCTCTGATGAGCGCCGCGCGCAGGCGCCCCGGCAGCAGCGGCCCGAGCCGCGCCGGCAGCCAGATGGTCAGGCGGTAACGCAGATGGCTGCGTATGCGCCAGCGAAGCGGTCGAGGGCCCCCCGGGTCTGCCACGCGCAGCAGTGTAAAGAGGCCCGCTGCCGAAGCCGGCGGCCCGACTGCGGATAACATCTCGCGCCCGATGTCCAGCAGCTCACACGACCGCCAGGCCGACGCCGCCCTGCTTGCGAGCTCGCGCAGCGGCCATCGCAAAGCGCCGCGCCAGAAGGCACCGGAGACCTACGAGGAGAAGCTCGACCAGCTGCACGAGCTGCGCGAGGCGGCGCTGCACTCCGCGCCGGAGGCCGAGGAGAAGCAGCACGCGCGCGGCAAGTACACGGCGCGCGAGCGGATCGAGAAGCTGCTCGACCCCGGCTCCTTCCAGGAGCTCGACACGTTCGTTCGCCACCGCACCTACGACTTCGACATGCAGAAGAACCGCCCCTGGGGCGACGCTGTCGTCACCGGGCACGGCACGATCGAGGGCCGCACCGTCTGCGTCTTCAGCCAGGACTTCACCGTGTTCGGCGGCTCGCTCGGCGAGGTGATGGGCGAGAAGATGGTCAAGATCATGGATCTGGCAGCCAAGATCGGCTGCCCGGTGATCGGCATCAACGACTCCGGCGGCGCGCGCATCCAGGAGGGCGTCGTATCGCTCGGCGCCTACGGCGACGTGTTCGTGCGCAACGTGCGCTGCTCCGGCGTGATCCCCCAGATCTCACTGATCATGGGCCCGTGTGCGGGTGGCGCGGTCTACTCCCCCGCCATCACCGACTTCATCTTCATGGTGAAGGAGACCTCGCACATGTTCATCACCGGCCCCGACGTGATCAAGACGGTCACGGGCGAGGAGGTCGGGTTCGAGGAGCTCGGCGGCGCGATGTCGCACAACACCAAGTCGGGTGTCGCGCACTTCGCCTCCGAGGACGAGGACGCCTGCCTGGAGGATTGCCGCTACCTGGTCAGCTTCCTGCCCCAGAACAACATGACGACCACGCCGAGAGTCTCCCCCACCGATGACCCGCAGCGGATGGACGCAGAGCTCGACCACGTCGTCCCGGACAACCCGAACAAGCCCTACGACATGCGCGACGTGGTCCGTCACATCGTCGACGACGGCGAGTTCTTCGAGGT
>Ga0134126_10003218_pt1 | contig 20423 bp, 14 predicted proteins | sample KB31752_FD_96881 | JGI IMG/M metagenome (GOLD analysis project Ga0134126, IMG submission 96881) | Terrestrial soil microbial communities with excess Nitrogen fertilizer from Kellogg Biological Station, Michigan, USA - KB3-175-2 | ecosystem: Environmental > Terrestrial > Soil > Unclassified ... | reverse complement strand
AGTATCGCCCAGGCCGAGTTGCGACTCATGGAACGTGGGATCGATCTTGAGCGACATGCGATAGTGCGTGAGCGCATCTTCAAATCGTCCCGCCATACGAGAGAGTTCCGCGAAAGAATCCTGCGGATTGGGCTCATTGGGAACGAGTTCGGTATAGCGCTTGATGTCGGCAAAAGCCTTATCGAAGTTGTTCTGCCGCGCGTAGCAATACGCGGCTTCGTTATAAGCATCGGCAAACTGAGGATCGATCTTCATGGTTTGCTCAAACATGGCGATGGCGCGCTGAGTCTGGCTACGGTCAAGCTGCAGCCACCATCCGGCCAGCCAGTGCAGATGCTTATCATTGGGATAGCCGTTGAGCGCTTCATTCATGGCCTGGATGGCAGGGACCCAGTTGGCCTGGCTTGCATTGGCCAGCCAGTCGATGATGAGTTTTTCTTCCGGACCGGCGGAAGCGCGCGTAGCCAGGGCTTTTTCACGCTCGGCTACTTGCTCCGTGGGATCTTGCGAAAAGAAAGTCAGAAAGATGTGGCCCAGAGCAAATTGCGGATCGGCCTGCACGGCTCTGCGGAAATTATCCAGGCCGTCCTGCGTGTGCAGCATCTCCATCTTTTGTATGCCTTTTTCAAAGAGGACATGCGCCTGCGGCGATTTTGTGGAAATGTGCATGCCGGTAGGTGTGTCGTGAGCGAAGGCATGCAGGCCAACAACTCCAAAAACAATGACCAGCGCCAGAGTGGAAACCTTGATCCGCCTCATCTATAACTCCTTGAACCTTGAATCTTGAACAACGCCCGATTCTGCCGGCAGCAACAATGCCGGCGCGCGGCAGTTGTGGCTAGTTGCCTTTCAGAAAATATCCCTGCTCCAGCGGGAGCTTGCCGTCAACTTTCAAAACGTTGACGCGGCTATTAATGGAGTAAACATCCACCAGGCCAACCGCGCCGGGAATGGCTTCCACGGATTTCAAAAGCTCATCTTCCGACCGCACAATAATTACGCCGCTGGCATGCGCCGCCAGCAGAGACTTAAATTCATCCACCTGCATGTGGTAGAGCTTCTCGATCGCAGTCTTCATCTCCGGCGTGGAAGGATCGCGCAGAACAAGAATCACCGGACGGCCGTCGGGCCACTTGTGACTATCAAATTTGAATACCTTCGCCAAGTCCATGGTCGAAAGGCCGCCCGTGTTGTTGGTCTTATCCACAATAACGGCCAGCTGCCTGGCTTCACATGAAGCGGCAAGCCCCGCGGTGAGCAGTAACAAGACCCAAATTCGGCGTCCGGTACTCATGACCGTGAAGTTTATGTTGGAAGTCCGGCGAAGATAAGATTACCGAGGTAATAGGGACTTTACTTGTAACAGGTTGGAAACGAAATTGGGAACAGAAATCGCCTCAAAACGAGCAGATCCGGCGCAGATGAGAAACTACTTAGCCCGCAAATTGGACCGAATGAACACGAATCAACGTAAGCATAATTCGCGCATTTCGCGTGCCTTCGTGGCTAAAAATTCTAAGCAGCGCTCATCTGCGTAATCTGCGGTGATATTTTCAATCCGCGTCTATCCGCGAAAAATCCGCGGTTGTTTCCCGGCTCTAGTTGCCCGTCGGCTTTACTTTGCCGGCCCCTTCTGCTCCGCTGCCGCAGGCGGAGCCACAGGTTTCTCAAACTTCTTATCGTCCACCGGCACGTTCTGCTGCAACTCATTTATCTGGATAGTGAAACGGCCCAGCGGTCGCGCAACAGTCCACTGGAATGGAATTTTTACTCCATCCTGCGCCCGATAATCCGTGTAATCCACCTGCGTTGGATTTCGGCCCAGCGGCGTGTCCGCGTAGCGAATACTGCGCACCAGCAGACCGGATTCTTTATCGAAGAACAGACGTATTGGAGGCTTGCCTGGATTCACTCCGATCAACTGATACACTTCATGCCCGCCGATCTTGTCCGCTGCGGGCTGAACGCGAAACTGCGTAAACATTTTTTTGAGTTCGGTAGGCAGGTAGAACGTGGCATCAAAGCCAATGGCTTCATTTTCCGGCTCGCTCATCTCGCGCGGCGGCCTCGGTCCGGGATTGCCGACCCATCCCGCATGACCATCGAAAGCTGTAATGTTGTCGCCGTTCGGGGTATGCACCAGGGAAACACGTTTGTTCGGGGCTTTGGCCAGCACTTCAATCGGGAGCTGCTGCGGACCAAAGCTGATTGTCCCTTTCTCCACTCGGCTGTGGATCTTCTCCAGGGCTGCCGCGCCGCCTACCGCCGCAACATACTTATTCAGGATTTCATCCGGCGTGGGCAACGCCGCCGCAGATGCTTCCGCCTTCTCCGGTTCAGGCCTCTTTGGTTCTCCTTCTGCAATGATCGGTACGCCCACAGGATTAGGCGCTCCCCGATGGCATGAGAAGCATGTAACCTCGCGCTCACCTTTGAAGTTGTCGCGGTTAATGGCCATCTGCATCTGGATCATCTGGCGCGCGGTCTGCTTGGGCTTCTTGTCGTCTTTTTCAAACGCGCCGCGCACATGGCAGAAGTCGCACTCCACGCCCAGCGAATTGGCAATGAACTGCATCGACAACCACCTGGTTGGCAGGCGTGCCTTTGAGCACCTGAATATTCTTGAAGACCTGCTCGGCCGGGTTCGCGCTATCTTCAGGCGAAGGCCCTGCCGGGTTTTGCGCGCTCGCGCAGCAAGCTGCCAGGATAATAATGGCGACTGTGAAGTAAAAAAAACCAACCCTGCTCATGTAGTTTCCTCGATGAATTTTTTGAATGTTGAAGTGTAAATGATCCAGCCGCGGAATCGGCCATCTATCTGCGGACGCCTTCAGCCAGCAATCTTTCCTTTAGTTCCGGCAGCGCCTTGCCTTTCCAGTGCTGCGTAAAGTTCTCGACCGTCATGAGCGTGCGCGGATACATATGATCCACGTACATGGTTCCCGCCAGATGGTCAATCTCATGTTGCAGAATGCGCGCATACCAGCCACTGGCATCAATCACTTTTAGTTCAGCCTTTTCATCGACACATTCCACGCGGACGCGGCGCGCGCGGGGCGTGAGCGCCATCAGGTTCTCAAGACTCAGGCAGCCTTCAAAATATTCAACGCGCTCTTCGCCCAGCAGCGTGATCCTGGGATTGATGATCACGTGGAATGGCACCGGCTGGCGCTCGCGCTCCACCAGTTGTTCCGGCGTCCAGTCTTTAATGTATTCCGGACGGTCCTCAATCACCGCCAATTGAATGCCTTGCCCAATCTGTGGCGCGGCCAGCCCCACGCCAGGCGCGGCATACATCGTCTCTTTCATCTGCTGGATCAGCTCGCGGATTTCGCGGCTACGGATCTCATTGGGCCGCAGCGCCCGCGCAGGCCTGCGCAACACCGGATCTCCGGCTTGTACGATTGTGAGGGTCATGGTCCTCAAAAGGGGATATTGTACACACTAAAATCGGAGCATCGGGACATCCGCTCAATTGCCATCAATGCCAAAATTGCCAAACTCACTTTGCGTCCTTTGTGGTGAAATCCTGGCTTGCAGTGAAATCCCGATTCTTGCCTTCCGATCACCCGATGTCCCGATCACCGGATTACCCGATCTCTAATCCCTTCGCGTCCTTTGCGCCCTTTGCGGTTAAATAGGATTTTGGTTCCTATCACCAGATCACCCGATCACGCGCGATCACCCGATTTCCCTTCGTGTTCCTTCGTGTCCTTTGTGGTTAAGCCGTTCATTCCGTTCTGACCGACCGCGTCTCCCAGTGGTACCTCAGCGCCAGCAATCGCAGCCCAAAGCCGCACATCGATCCCACAATGGTAGAAACCTCGCGCGGCAGCTTGAGCGCGTCACACAATAAGAACATGGCCGCGCCAAATGCTGCGGCTATCGCGTAAAGCTCGCCGCGTTCAAAGATCTTGGGCGAGCGCCCACTCAGCACGTCTCGGATGCACCCTCCGCCCACGGCTGTAGTCACACCCAGCAGAAACGCCGGAAGGATGGTCATTCCGTTGTTGAGCGCCCGCGTGCTGCCGGCTATAGCGAACAGGCCAAGCGCGGCAGCATCAATAAAGATGATGGCCCGTTCCGTATTTTTGCTAATCCTATGCGCAAACAGCATTCCAATCACAGCGCCTGCCAAGGCCGTGATCAGGTACCGGACGTCGGCAAACGCCAGCGGAGGCCCTTTCTGCAGGATCAGGTCGCGCGTAATGCCGCCGCCCAGCGCTGAGGCCAGCGCCAGTCCTGTCATCCCAACCAGATCGTATTTGTAGCGTGTGTCGCGCACCGCGGCCAGGGCCCCGCCAAACGCGCCCACAAACACGCCAAGAAAATCGACCAGCGAGAACAGCGTATCGATTGGCATTTTGGCGATCGGCAAATTCATGAAGCCTTATTGTATTCAACTCACACCGCTGCGCATGTACGCATGCGCGTTTTAGTATTTAGCGCCTGTTCTGATCATTATGTTCCACCTCGATGCGCCATCCCGAGGACGAGACTCTGTGTTGTACAAGCTTCCACGAACTTTCTGCGAGGACGAGGGATCGGCTCCGCTGCATTTCAGGTATCAAATCTGCGCAATACCACCAGCGTGAAGTCAGTGTGTCCCTGAAGAGCAGCGGAGCAGACCCTTCGCCTTCGCACTCCAAACATCGAAGGCAGAAATGCCAGCTCGGCTCAGGGTGGCGTCTCGTCAAGGGTAAAGGATGGTTTCCCGGTCAAGCCTTCAGATGACCTGCACCTTTGCTAAACCGGTTTGGAGCGCAGCGACGTCTTATCTCGGCAACCCCAGCGGTGAGGCCCAACTACGCGCCCGAGCCGCCTGCATCAGGAGCAAAGCAATCTTTAGTTCATCGACCCGCTGAAGCGGTTTGGAGCGAAGCCACATCTTAGTTAGTTCACTATCGCTGCCTGGCTTTGGGCAGAGGCTTCGGTAATCTTTCAGCCACGGCACAAAGTAGAGGATGATCTCTTCATGCCACACTTTCCCCAAACGCAAACTAAAACGCGGTCTCCGCGAGTACGGGTGCCCAATAACGAATCCATTCGCTTCAACCTCGGCGGCCATCAGGTTTCCGCGGTGCTGCAAAAGATTTCTCTTACCGGCGGCCTGGCCCAATTTACCGGCAGCATCGGCAGCGCGACCATCGCTGAAGCCAAAGTAAACACGCTTTCCGGCCCGGTCAGCGGCCTGGTGGAATTTTTGCCGGCGCAGGTCGGTTCCTGCACTTATCCTTTCCGCTTTATTGCGCTCAGCGATCAGGACTATGAACGCCTGAACTCTACGCTGCAATACATGCAGAAGCAGGGTTTCGGCGATTAAACGCACTCGTTCCCCGATCAATTAGCGCGCATCGACCAAAATCGCCCTCGCTCCGATCCATGACAGGCAGATTGCTGCTCGGCCCGAAGTTCCCATCTGCGGGCATTTGTGTTCTTATAGGTATGGATTTGTGCGGTCGATGGAATACAACTCATTCCCCACCTGGCGTAATCGAAATGGCCATAAGCGGCAAAATGGAGAATCCCTTATGAAACTGATGCGGCTCACAACTTTACTTGCGGCTTGCCTGTTCGCCATGGCTGCCTTCGCTCAACAAAATCCTCCGGCACAGGAGAACGGAGAACACAAGCATGGCGGACAGATGGACCGCATGCGCAGCACTGACGATCTCGTCAAGGACCTCACTACCAAGCTAAACCTCACTGCGGACCAGCAGGCCAAGGTCAAATCGATCCTGGAAGAAAATCATCAGAAGATGCAAGACACGATGAAAGATGGGTCCTTATCCAAAGAGGATAAGCATGCCAAGATGCTGGAAATGCATAACGCGGTGCATGCTCAGGTGCGCGACGTCTTGACAGACGAACAGAAACCCAAATTTGATGCCATGGTAAAAGACATGGAAAACAACATGCACAAAAAAAACGGCCCGGGCCCCGATCACGACCATAAATAGAAGTTATGAATTAATAAAAGGGCATTCGCCACGGCAAATGCCCTTTTATTACTGGTTCGCCAAAAATGTCCCTGAGCTGCTCTCAATAAATTCCTGAGCTGCTGAACCAGCTTCTCTGCAATAATTTTCTCTCCGTGCGTTGATCTGCCCTCCTCTTATCCAAAACCAGCATCTCAAAAGAACTGGCCGCACCACGCGCTAAGGAGACCATTAACCGTGAAAACCATCAGGACCGCAGTTATTTCCTGTACACTCTTGTTCGCATTGGGGGCATTTGCACAATACCCAGCAGGCGGCCAAGCGACACAACCCATGCAACCTCAGGCACAACAACCCGGCATGCAGCCTTCTCAACCTCCAATGCAGCCATCGCAGCCCGGACAAAGCGCCCAGCCTGGTCAACAACCCGGCGCGGCAACTCAGTCCCAGAGTCCCTCGTCTGCCATGCGTCCCAGCATTGACGATCAGGTGCAATCCCTGGCGCAGCAGTTGAATCTTTCCGCCGACCAGCAGGCCAAGGTAAAGACCGCTCTGGAAGACCAGCATTCCCAGGCCATGAACGTGGTGCAGGACAACGCGATGTCGCGCGATGACAAGATCCAGAAGATCCACACCATACGCCAAGACACCATCGACAAAGTCCGCAGCGCGCTGAATGACGATCAAAAGAAAAAATTCGATGTCATGGTGCAACAGCAGGAGCAACGTATGCAGCAGCAACATCAGCAAACGCCGCCGCAACCCAAATAGTAAACAGCGAGCCTCCTCCCTCCGCAAAAGGCGTCTCCGTAAGGGGACGCCTTTTTATTTCCTCATGCCGATTACCTGATACGTGTCAAAGCGAGTATGCTTGGCTGAAAATATTTTTTCGTCAGGAATACAAATGCATCTCGTCGCCGGCATTCTTATCTCGCTCTTTGCTTCGCAGTCCAATCAGAAACCGGAGTGGTGTCGCGATCTCCCGCGCACGGCTTATAGCAAGCTGGAACGCGTCAATGTCCCGGACAAATGGTTTGAGGTCTATCGCATTCGCCCCGGTCTTTTCGCCATCTATGAACCGCATCAGCAGGAAGAAATCATTTCCTACCTGATCGTCGGCGAAAAACAGGCGCTGCTCTTTGATACAGGCATGGGCATCAGCAACATCAAAAAAGTCGCCGAAGGTCTTACCGATCTGCCGATAAGCGTGATGAACTCCCATACACACAATGATCACGTAGGTGACAACTGGCGCTTCAACAAAATCTATGGCATGGACACGGCTTTCACGCGAGAACATGCCAAAGGCACAGTCGCCGCGGCGCAGGAGGAGGTTGTGCCCGGAGCAATCTGCGGCGAACTGCCAGCGGGTTTTGATCCTAAAACTTATTCGGTAAGGCCGTTCCACATCACCGACTGGATTCACGACGGCTCAAAAATCGATCTTGGCGGGCGAGTGCTGAAAGTGATCGCAACTCCAGGCCACACGCCCGATTCCATCTCGCTCTGGGACGTAAACAACAAATTGCTCTTCACCGGCGACATGTACTATGCCGGCGCGATTTTTTTGTTTCGTCCTGAAACTGATCTCGACGCCTACGAAGCTTCCATCCAGAAAATGTCAGCGCTAGGAGCGAAGCTGTTGCTGCCCGCTCACAACGTGCCTGTCGCCGATCCGGCCGATCTTCCCCGTGCTCTCGCCGCCATCAAACAGGCCCGCAGCGGAAAGATGAAACCCATCAAAGGCGAGCACTGGTCAGAATATAAGTTTGAGGGATTCTCGTTCTTATTAAGCAAATAGCAATCGGCAAATGGCAATTAGCCATAGCCAAAATCTTCTTGAATTAACTCTGAATGTGCTTAATTCAGCCAAAGAACTTTGACCGCAAAGGTCGCAAAGTCGAAAAAAGCCAAAATTCATCTTTTCTTTTCGTACTTCGCGTCGTTTGCGGTAAAAGCTTTTGCTAATTGCTCTTTGCTTTTGCTGACGGGTGAGTGCTGATGGCTGAATGCTCTTTTTCCAACAACGCCGCCTTCCGCTCCACGCCCCAGCGATATCCAGCAAGACTCCCGTTCTTCTGCACCACGCGATGGCACGGGACCACTACCGCGATGGGATTCGAGCCGCATGCATTCGCCACGGCGCGCACCGCTTTCGGCCGGCCGATCGTCTTCGCCACATCGGTATAGCTCCGCGTCTGGCCGGACGGTATGCGCTGCAGCTCTTTCCACACCATTTGCTGGAACGCCGTGCCGCGCAGATCAAGCGGGATATCCAAAGGCGCGGTCGATCCTTTCAGCAATCGTTGCACTTGTTTGGCCACCGGCTCCAACGCTTTGTCGTCGCGCTTGATCTCCGCTGCCTTGAAATCGTGCTTGAGATCACGCAGCAACGCGGCTTCGCTTTCACCAAACCGCACAGCACAGACGCCGCGCGGCGTAGTGGCGACCAACATCCTGCCCAAGTCGGTCAAGATCACGGTACAGCGAATCTCAATGCCTTCTCCACCGCGACGGAACGCCGACGGCGTCATTCCCAACTGTGCCGGTATGCTCTCATACGCGCGGCTGCTGGAGCTGTAGCCAGCCTCATAGATCGCTTCCGTCACGCTGCCTTCGCCCAGCAGAGCCTGGCGAAATTTACCGGCGCGACGCGCCTGCTGGTATTCCCGGGGGCTGATTCCAAGAATGCGTTTGAACAGCCGTTGAAAATGAAACGGACTGATTTCCACATGGCGTGAAATCGCCGTCAGGCTCAGCGTGATCTCCAGGTTCTGGTCAATGTACCGGCAGGCCGCTTCCACTTTCTGCGCCTGCGGATTGCGTTGAAGCGGCGTGCAGCGGCGGCATGGATGATATCCGGCCTGCTGCGCCTGTGTGGGCGAATCAAAAAATTCAACGTTCTCACGCTTTGGCCGCCGGCTGGGGCATGAAGGACGGCAGAAAACGCCGGTCGACTTTACTGCGTAAACGAAACGTCCGTCCGCTTTGGCGTCATGCGCCAGCACAAGACTCCATTTCTGGTTTGGGCTGCCTGATGTCATTTGCATTTGTATGTTGTCTTTTCTCCGCAATCCAACTCTACGGGTTTGCGAAGAGCGCAGACTATCCGCTGCTTGCTCTCAAAATAATTTCGCTCCGCTGCACGAAAAGAGCAAAACTCACAAAGTCTACTCGCGTGCATTCGCGGCCGCTCTTTCTGCGATTATCCGAGCCTGAATCTCAATCCCCCGCCGGCCCCAAAATCGGCTGCGGTTTCCGATGCGCGCCGCGCCACCGCGCCACGCGCAGCCGGATGCGGTCCATGTAGAGATAAACCACAGGAGTGGTAAAGAGCGTCAGCGCCTGGCTTACGATCAACCCACCCACAATCGCAATGCCCAACGGACGCCGCAGCTCCGATCCTGTGCCGCCGCCCAGCGCCAGCGGCAAGCCGCCAAGCAGCGCGGCCATGGTCGTCATCATGATAGGACGGAAGCGCAGAATGCATGCCTGAAAGATCGCATCTTCCGGACTTTTGTTGTCCACGCGCGTTGCGTTCACTGCAAAATCAATCATCAAAATGGCATTCTTCTTAACAATACCGATCAGCAAAATGATGCCGATCAAAGCAATCACGTTCAGGTCATTGCCGGTCAGCATGATTGCCAAAATCGCGCCCACGCCGGCTGAGGGAAGTGTCGAGAGAATCGTAATCGGATGAATCACGCTCTCATACAGCATGCCCAGCACAATATAGACGGTGATCAATGCAGTCAAAATCAGCAGCGGCTGACTCTGCGCGGAGTCTTTGAATGCGGCGGCTGTCCCTTGAAAACCGCCATGTACGCTGGCCGGAACTCCCAGATCGCGCATGGCGCGTTCTACAACAGTTGCCGCATTGCCCAAAGGCACGTTTGGCGCCAGGTTGAATGACAGCGTTACCGCCGGATAAAACCCCTGATGGTTGACTTGTAGCGCGGTATTGGAAGGCTGATATCGCATGAAAGATGAGAGCGGCACCTCAACTCCCATTGACGACTTCACGTAAGTATTTTTCAGCGCCTCCGTGCCTGGCAGCAGCTTGGGATCGACCTCCATGACCACGTGATACTGGTTCAATTGGCGATACATCGTGGAAACCTGCGCCTGCCCGAACGACTCGTAGAGTGCCGCATCCACCTGCGCCGGCGTGATTCCGAGCCGTGAAGCCGTATCGCGATCGACGATCACGTCAGCCGCCAGCCCTTTGTCCTGCTGATCGGAGTTTACGTCGCGCAGTTCCGGTAGTGAACGCAGCTTGGCCAGAATTCTCGGCGCCCAGTAATTCAAGTCCTGCAAATCTTCTGACTGGATGGTGTACTGGAACTGCGCGTTGGAAAAACGCCCGCCAATGTTCAGGTCCTGCGTGGCAGTAAGAAACAGTGTTCCGCCCGGGATGACGGCCAGTTTGCCGCGCAGCCGATTGATGATCTGGTCGGCTGTTGCATTGCGCTCCGCTTTGGTTTTGCCTCCTCGCTGGCCATTTGGCTTGAGCACAATGAACATGCGTCCGCTGTTCGAACTTCCCTGGCCGCCGGAGAAGCCCGCAACATTGTTCACCGCCGGATCTTTCAGCACAATCTGCACATACTCCTGCATTTTGGCCTGCATGGCAGGGAATGAAATATCCTGCGCCGCGACCACCGAGCCACCAAGCCGTCCCGTATCCTGCTGCGGGAAAAATCCTTTCGGCGCAATGACGTATAGATAAATGCTCAAGACGGCCGTGCCAATCGTTGCCAGCAGCGTTAGTGGCTGATGTCGCAGCACCACGCCAAGGCTTCCGCGATAAAGCTTCAGCATCCAGTCAAAGCCGCGTTCACTGGCGCGATAGATGCGGCCATGCTTCGTCTCGCTTTCAGGCCGTAAAAACTTGGCGCACAACATTGGCGTGACCGTGAGCGAAATCACCAATGACATGGCGATGGCCGTGCTTAGCACCACGGCAAACTCACGGAAGAGCCGTCCCACCAGCCCCTGCATGAGCAAGATTGGAATGAACACCGCGATCAGTGACGTGCTCATCGAGAGCACGGTAAAGCCGATCTCACGCGCGCCGCGAAATGCCGCCTGCACTGGTCCCATGCCCTGTTCCATGTAGCGCGTAATGTCTTCCAGCACCACGATCGCGTCGTCCACCACAAACCCCGTGGAAATGGCCAGCGCCATCAGCGATAGATTGTCAACACTGTAATCCAGCAGGTACATCACGCCAAACGTGCCGATGAGCGAAAGCGGCACGGCCACGCTGGGGATAAACGTAGCGCGCAGATTGCGCAGAAAAACAAAAACTACCAGCACTACCAGCACAATGGAAATCAGCAACGTGATCTGAATGTCGGTCACCGACGCGCGAATCGTCGTGGTCCGGTCCAGCGCTACATCCAGCTTGATGCCCGCGGGAATCGAGCCTTGCAGCTGCGGGATCAGCGCCTTCACGCGGTCCACCGCGTCAATAATGTTGGCCCCCGGCTGGCGAAAAACAATCATCAACACTGCCGGCTTGCCATTGGCGATGCCCATATTGCGAATGTCTTCGACGGAATCCTGCACGTCGGCAACATCCTGCAGCCGCACCACGCCGCCGGTGGTATTTTTGGCGACGATGATTTTTTTGTAGTCCTCGGCCTTGAATATTTGATCGTTGTCCGTGATCTGCCACGCGTTCACCGCGCCGGAAAATTCCCCTTTAGGACGGTTCGCATTCGCCGCGCCCAACGCTGCTCGCACCTGCTCCACCCCCACGCCCAACTTGTTTAAAAGCGTGGGATTCACCTCCGCGCGCACTGCCGGCCTGGCTCCGCCGCCCACAAATACTTGCCCAATGCCCGGCACCTGAGAGAGCTTTTGCGCCAGCACTGAATCAGCCACGTCATACATGCGCGGCTTGGTAATGCTGTCTGAGGTCAGGGACAGAATCATGATCGGCGCATCCGCCGGATTCACTTTGCGCCAGTTCGGGCGCGTAGGCAGGTTGGCCGGCAACTGTCCCAATGCCGCATTGATGGCCGCCTGCACGTCTCGCGCTGCTGCATCAATATTGCGCGAGAGATCGAATTGCATCGTGATGCTCGTCGAGCCAAGCTGGCTCGTTGAAGTCATCTGGTTGACGCCGGCAATGCGTCCAAACTGCCGCTCCAGCGGCGTCGCTACGGACGACGCCATTGTCTCCGGACTCGCGCCCGGCAGCCCGGCATTCACGCTGATCACGGGATATTCAACCTGGGGGATCGGCGCTACCGGCAGACGGAAATAAGCCAGAATTCCAGCTATTAACAGTCCCATCGCCAGCAATGACGTGGCAACCGGACGCCGAATAAATGGTGCGGAGATGTTCATTTGCCCCCATCTCGAGCGGAGCGAGGGAGCCCTACTCCCTTAGACGAGTTCCCGGGAGCGCCGGCCTTCCTGGCACAATCTTGAAACAGATGAGGTCCCTGCCGGGAGCCACAAATTCTTCGCGTCAATTTAGCGATAATCGTCATACGACAAATCGTCTTACAATAGCGGTCCGCCTGCGGCGTTCGGGACTTCGGAAAAATCTCAGTCCGCTCCGGTCGGCTCCTCCTGCGGCGTGATCTCATTGCCCAACTGGAACTTCGAGAACCGGCTCGCCAGCTTGTCAAACCAGATATAGATCACCGGCGTGGTGTAGAGCGTGAACGCCTGGCTGAGCAACAGTCCGCCGATGATGGTGATGCCCAGAGGATGCCGCAGCTCTGATCCAGTCCCGCGCCCAAACGCAAGAGGTACAGCGCCCAGCAGTGCGGCCATTGTAGTCATCATGATCGGGCGGAAACGCAGTAAGCTGGCTTGATAGATGGCTTCTTGCGGCGGCTTGCCCTGATTGCGCTCCGCGTCCAGCGCAAAGTCGATCATCATGATGGCGTTCTTTTTCACAATGCCGATCAGCAAAATAATTCCTATCAGCGCCACCACCGTCAGGTCATTGCCGGTGATAATCATGGCCAGAATCGCGCCTACGCCGGCTGAAGGCAATGTGGAAAGAATTGTCACTGGATGAATGTAACTTTCGTACAGAACGCCCAGCACAATGTAGACCGTAACCAGCGCCGCCAGAATCAGCCATGGCTCCGATGACAGGGAATTCTGGAACGCCGCCGCCGTTCCCTGGAAGCTTGGGTGAATGCTTATCGGCATTCCCATTTCCTGTTCGGCCTGTGCAATGGCCTTGGTGGCTTTGCCCAGCGACTCTCCGGGCGCAAGATTGAATGAGATCGTCACCACAGGAAACTGTCCCTGGTGGTTGATGGCGAGCGGCGCCGGCGATGTAACGAAGTGGCTGAAAGTTGAGAGCGGCACCTGCTGCCCGGTGGAGGACCTAACGTAGATGTTGGTCAAATCGCTGGGATTATCCTGAAATTGCTGCCCAACTTCGAGCACCACATGATACTGATTTAACTGCGTAAAGATTGTGGAAACCTGGCGCTGGCCAAATGCGTCGTAGAGCGTGTCGTCAATGTTCTGCGGCAGAATGCCGAAACGCGCAGCCGTATCGCGATCTATCACCAGATCGGCTTTGAGGCCGCCATTTTGCTGGTCGCTGGCCACGTCGCGCAGCTCCGGCAAAGTGCGCAATTTGGCCAAAATGCGGTTTGACCAATCATTCAGCTCGTTGGCGTCGGCATCTTCCAGAGAGTATTGAAACTGCGTCCGGCTTACGCGATCTTCCACCGTCAGGTCCTGAACCGGCTGCATATATAAGGTGATGCCTTCCACCTTGGCCAGTTCCGGCTGCAACCGCCGGATAATATCCGACGCGGTGTCGCTGCGATCTTCATGTGGTTTCAAATTGATCTGAATGCGCCCGCTGTTTTGCGTGGTATTTGTTCCATCAATGCCGATAAACGATGACAGGCTGGCCACGTCCGGATCTTGCAAAATTACCTTGGCCAGCTTCTGCTGGCGGTCCGCCATGGAAGCAAACGATACATTTTCCGGCCCTTCTGAAATGCCCAGAATCACGCCCGTATCCTGCACCGGGAAAAAACCTTTGGGGACGATCACATATAAATACACGGTCAGGGCCAAGGCGGCCACCGTTGCCAAAAGAGTAATGGTCTGGTGTTTCAGCACCCATTGCAGAGTTGTTCCGTACCACTCAATCACGCGCTCATATGCGCGTTCCGTGGCCTGGTAAACGCGGCCATGCTTGGCTTCTTTAGGATTCTTGAGCAATCGCGCTGACATCATCGGCGTGAGCGTAAGTGAAACCAGCGCAGAAATCACGATAGTCACAGCCAGCGTCACGGCAAACTCGCGGAAGAGCCTGCCTACAATGTCGCCCATGAACAGCAGCGGAATCAAGACGGCGATCAAAGAAACCGTCAGCGAGATGATGGTGAAGCCGATCTGCCCTGCGCCAAGGAGCGCCGCATCCATCGCAGAGTGGCCTTCTTCCAGAAAACGATCGATATTTTCGATCATCACAATGGCGTCGTCCACCACAAAGCCCGTGGAGATGGTAAGCGCCATCAGGGAGAGGTTATCCAGGCTGTAGCCCAGCAGGTACATCACGGCAAACGTGCCGACGATCGAGAGAGGCACGGCCACAGCTGGAATGATGGTGGCTGAAAGATTTCTCAGGAAAACAAAAATCACCATCACCACCAGGCAGATGGTGAGCATCATTTCAAACTCAACGTCTTTTACTGACGCGCGAATGGTCTCGGTCCGGTCGGTGAGAATCGCGACCTTCACCGAACTCGGCAGACCCGCCTGGAGCTGCGGCAAAACTTTCTTGATCCTGTCCACCACGCTAATGATGTTGGCTCCGGGCTGGCGCTGTATGTTTACGATCACCGCCGGCGAAAGACTGGCCTGACCATTTTGCGTGGTTCCCATCCACGCAGCTTGCTTGGCGTTTTCTGCGCCGTCGATCACCGTGGCCACGTCGCGCAACCGTACCGGAGCACCATTGCGATAGGCAATGATCACGTCCTTGTATTCATTGCCGGAAAGCAGCTGGTCATTGGTGGCGATGGTGAATGCTTGGCGCTCATTTTCCAGAATGCCCTTGGCCTGATCAACGTTCGCCTGTCCCAGCGTCGTGCGCAAGTCTTCCAGGCTCAGGCCGTAAGAAGCCAGAGCCGTGGGATTGGCCTGTATACGTACCGCCGGCTTTTGTCCGCCGCTGATTGAAACCATGCCAACGCCGGTGAGCTGAGAAATCTTCTGCGCCAGCGTGGTATCAGCCAGGTCTTCAACTTTGGAAAGCGGCAAACTGTCCGATGTGAGCGCCAGCGTAAGAATTGGCGCGTCCGCGGGATTCACTTTGCTGTAAATCGGCGGGTTGGGCAGGTCACGCGGCAGGAACGTTGAGGCGGCATTGATGGCGGCCTGCACTTCCTGCTCGGCTATATCGATGCTCTGTTCCAGGGTGAATTGCAGCGTGATGACCGAGCTGCCAAAAGAACTTGTGGAGGTCATCTGGCTCAGTCCGGGGACCTGGCCAAATTGCCGCTCCATCGGCGCTGTTACCGATGAAGCCATCACCTCCGGTCCCGCTCCCGGATAAAAAGTGATGACCTGAATTGTGGGATAGTCCACCTGGGGAAGGGCAGAGACCGGAGTTGCAGGTACGCAACCACGCCCACCAGCAGCAATCCGATCATCAGCAGCGACGTGGCTACCGGACGCAGGATAAATAATTTTGATGGGCCGCCATTAGGCATGATGTTTTCTTCAAACGCCTTCTTTTCCAGTGTCTTTTTGCCAACGCACGCGCCAACGCTTGCTTTATTGCGTTTGGCCATCGCCTGGTTGGCCAGAGCTGCCGCTTTGACCGCCTGCGCCAGCGGCGCGAATTTCAACCTTTGTACCGGGCTGAAGCTTGTCTTGCCCGTCTGTCACCACGGTATCGCCCGGCTGCAAGCCTTGTGAGATCGCAACCAGATTCCCCTGGCTGATCGAGATCGAAACGTTGCGCATCTCCGCCGTCTTATCCGGCTTTACCGCAAACACGTATGTGCCCTGCGGCCCGCGCTGAATTGCCGCCGACGGCACCACGATATTGTTCTTTTTGACCTCAAGCAGCAGATGGACGTTAACGAATTGGTTGGGCCACAGTAAGCGGTCGTGATTTTCAAACACCGCTTTCAGCTTTCCAGTACCCGTCGTGGTATCAATCTGGTTGTCGATGGTTGTCAGAAATCCCGAGGCAATTTTTGTCTGATCGTCGCGGCTGTATGCATCCACCGTAAGCTTGCCTGCATGCATGTGCCGCGAAACCGCCGACAGATTATCCTGCGGCAGGCTAAAGATCACCGCGATCGGCTGCAATTGTGTGATCACGAGCAGACCGTTGGGATCGGCGGCGTGGATCATATTGCCCACGTCAATCTGGCGCAGGCCGATCCGTCCGCTCACCGGGGCAGTGATGCGCGTATACACAAGATTCAGCTTTACCGTGTCAATCTGGGCTTGGTCAGCACGCACGGCGCCGTCGAGCTGACCTTCCAGTGAACCCTGAGTATCGAATTGTTGTTTGGAAATTACGCCGTCTTTATAGAGCTGCTGAAATCTCTCGAGGTTCAAGCGGGCGTCTTTGAGCGCGGCCTGATCTTTGAAGAGTGTCGCCTGCGCCTGGCTGAGCTGCACTTCATATGGGCGAGGATCGATCTCCGCCAGCAGTTCGCCTTGCTTTACTTCCTGTCCTTCTTTCACGTTGATTTTGACCAACTGGCCGTCAATGCGGCTCTTGACCGCGACCGTGTTGTAAGCTTCCACCGATCCCAAGCCATCCAGCAGAATCGGCAGGTCGCGGATCTCAGCCGTGGCTACGGCGACAGGAATGGTCATTTGTGCGCCACCACGGCCGCCTTTGCCTCCGCCGCCTTTCTGTTTGGAATCGGCGCTGGTATGGCCGCAACCACTCAATACCAATGCAAAATATGCGCATATCATGGCGTAAACGGCCAATTTGTGGCGTAAAAATTTTGGCATCTGTCCTCTCAGGGCAGGATCTTGGAAATCTGAAATCCTAACAGACTTCTACTTTTCAGCAATTGCCGGTTTCCGGCGGGGGCCGGGACCGCTAGGAATGTGCCGATTCGGAGACTCACTGCACCAGCTATTCTATTTGACGTTAAATCAGAGGTTTACAACACTAGATTTTGTAAATAATTGTTAAAAAGACCTAGGGTAGTAACGGAGCACCTGCAGGGTTTGCACAGCATACTTAAGCTCTCTTTACTTTTTTACGAGCGCTGCTCGCTAAATAGCGCTGATCAAGCGCCTGACGGATCAAAGTCTTAATGAGCGCCTGGCGCAAGATTGGTCTAGCAAACTGACATCACAGATTATGCTAAAGTGGCCTTAGACCAGCACTGTCAATGGCGAAGGATAGATATGGGCACCACGACCAGGCTGACATTTGCGGAATACGAGAAGCTCCCGGAAAAGGAGGGTGTTCGCTATGAACTCGATGAAGGAACGCTTCTGATGGAGCCCTCGCCTGCGCTTAATCACAATCTGATCCGCCAAAGGATTGCCGGCCACTTAATGCAGTTTGTGCGTTCGCATAGTCTCGGCATCGTGGTTGAGGAGATGGACTTCCGCCTGGAGACCGACACGGTCAGAAATCCGGATGTGGCTTTCATCACCTCAGACCATTTACGAAACATCGACCCGTACGCTTCGCCAGTTGAGGGCGCGCCCGCTTTGGCCATAGAGGTCATCTCGCCAAGCAATCTTGCGCAGGATACGGCTAAAAAAGTCCGGCAGTATCTTGCGGCCGGATGCCAGGCGGTCTGGCTGGTTTATCCCGCGTTGCGGCTGGTTGAGATCCACAATGCCGCCGGTGCCCGGCGCATCACTGAACCGGAGCCGCTCCAGGAATCCAAAATATTTAGCGGATTCAAGTTCTCTCTGTCTTTGACTGCGCCTTTCGACGATATCTTCAAGCAGTAAAACCTTGGGAGACCAACAGGATTCACACTGAAATCAATTCCTAAACAAAATCCGAAGCTTCGTGGAAATCCGCGCATGGCTTGATTCGTTGGCGCAGTTCTCGGATAAAATTCCGCCCCTGCCGGAAAAGATAACCCGGGAATGGATTTACCTGGACCACGACTAGGTCCCTTACTTTGCTCCCTGTCCCTTCAATGGTTTTCCCGCCATCGCTCCAGTAGCTTTTCCGTTTTCGAACACCACTTGCCCGTTCACGATCACGTACTTCACTCCTTCCGCCAACTGCGCTGGCTGAGTGTACGTGGCTTTATCGATGATGCTACCCGGATCGAAAATCGTGATATCTGCGAAGAAGCCTTCTTTAACCAGGCCACGCCCAACCATGTGCTCACGTTGCGCGGGCAAGGAAGTAATTTTACGGATGGCCTGCTCCAGGGACATCAATTGCAGATCGCGAACGTAATGCCCCAGGAATCGCGGCATACTGCCGAAAGAGCGGGGATGGGTGTGCGGCTCAAACAGCGGCCCATCAAGCGAGAGCTCGTTCGCGTCCAGGCCGATGCTGGTCCAGGGTTGCCGTAGTCCCGTTTGCAAGTCTTCTTCACTGGCGATGAAATAAAGCGCGCCGGAAAGGCCATTATCGGCCAGCACAAAATCCATCAGCGCGTCCAGCGGATCTTTACTATGTTGCGCGGACTTGCCGTCCGCGACCTTTTGTGCCTGCGCGATCTCCGCTACTGTCTTGCCCGTAAATTGCTTCAGCTCCGGATTCACCACGGATGAAACCATCACACCCGGCGCTCCGCCGGAATCAAGATAAAGGTTCTCCCAGGTGCGCTCGCCCGTTGCGGACATTTCCGTCTTGATCCGCTGGCGCACCGCCGGATCGCGCAGACGTTGCAGCAGCTTGTCCATGCCGCCATCGGCCACCCACGGCGGCAGGCTGGAAGCGAGTGCCGTGGCGCCGGCCAGATATGGATACATATCGGCGGTAACGTCCTGGCCGTTGTCGCGCGCCTGCTGGATCATCCGCACGATCTCAATCATTTTCCCCGCGCGAGACTTTCCGCTGACTTTCAAATGGAATATTTCTACCGGCAGCCCAGCTTCCTCGCCGATGCGCAGCGCCTCGCGCACCGCAGCAACCTCATTTTGTCCTTCACTGCGCATGTGCGTGGCGTAAATGCCGCCATAGCGCGCCGCCACTTTGGCTAACTCTATGAGCTCTTCTGTTTTTGCGTAATGTCCCGGCGGATAGATCAGCGCGGTGGAAATGCCCAGCGCGCCCTGCTCCATGGCCTGCGCCACCAGCGCCTTCATTTTTTCCAGCTCTTCTGCAGTTGGCGCACGATTCACGTCGCCCAGCACAGCTTCACGCACCTGCGCTGCACCCACATACGTCCCAATGTTGATCGGCGTACCTTTTTTCGCGAGCCGCTGCCAGTATTGGTCTAAAGTGGTCCAGTCGATCTTCAAACCATAAGGATCGAGTGACGGCTGTGCTGCCGCAATAGTAAGCGCGTTCTGCGGCGCGATGGAGCCGCCTTCGCCCGTGATTTCAGAGGTGATGCCCTGCGCGAGCTTGCTGATAGAGCGATTATCGATGAGTAGCGCCGTTTCCGACTGGCCCAGCATGTCAATAAATCCGGGCGCAACCACCATGCCGTTTGCTTCGATCACGCGTTTGGCGATTCCGCCGGGAATTTTCCCAATCGCGACAATGTGGCCGTCTGTAATCGCAACATCGCCCACATACCACGGATTGCCCGTTCCATCGATGATGCGGCCGCCGTGGATCACAATGTCGGGCCCGGCAGCTTCCATATTGGGTTGAGCGAAGGCCGGCAGACAAAAAGCCAGCAGATACAGTCCGCAGGAAACAAATGCCGCGAGGCGATAGTTGGTCATTGTCGAATAGCTTAACATTCCCGGTGAGTGCGACATGGCCGGTGTTGATGCCCTTAATTGTTGGCCTCCCTAAGTTTGAGGGTGGCTGCACAAAGGGTGAAAAAATCATTAGGCTTGCCGGCCGCAGCTTGAAACCAATCTCATGTTACAGAACGGACACGTTTGGGACTGGAAACGGCATAACGGAGTTTCCGATCCACAGCCTTGGCAACAATCACTCCATACTTGTTTGCTGTTGGCCAAGCGCTTTCTTCCCCTTGTATATCGTACAAGTTGGTCTATTGCATGGTCAGGGCAACGTGAATTGAACACGGCGAAATTGCCTTCGCCCATATCTATCCCAACGAAAACAAAAACCGTTGATTCATGGGCTATTCCAGCTCCATCCCAGTTACTAAAGTCATGCAGGCGGTTTTCATAAACAGTAAAAATCGGGCATCTCAGTTTAAAGTGACGTGCAATGAGGTAGAACGAGCTTTATGAACATGACCTCGGAAGATATGTCCTGTGAAATCAGGCATTTCTCTGCTGAATTGAAGCGGCTTGAGCACCGGCTCAAATCAGAGCCAACGCCCGATCCCCTGGTTTTAAATGAGTTTCGGCATGCCGTGGATAATGTCCGGT
>Ga0134126_10003217_pt1 | contig 20426 bp, 12 predicted proteins | sample KB31752_FD_96881 | JGI IMG/M metagenome (GOLD analysis project Ga0134126, IMG submission 96881) | Terrestrial soil microbial communities with excess Nitrogen fertilizer from Kellogg Biological Station, Michigan, USA - KB3-175-2 | ecosystem: Environmental > Terrestrial > Soil > Unclassified ... | reverse complement strand
CGCTGGGCCGCCGACGCCGCGCGGCAAGGCGTCGGCGATGCCACCCACGTCGGCCACGTCCTCGTGCTTGAGGCCATCGACGCCGCGTCCACTGCCCCATCCGTCGCCGCCGCCGGCGGCCCGCGCGCCATCCACGCCGCGTCCACTGCCCCATCCGCCGCCGACATCACTTCCGGCGGCCCGCGCGCCATCGACGCCGCGTCCGCCGACAGAAACCCAACCGCCGACAGAAACCCAACCGCCGACAGGCCGCGCGCGGCCATCGGCGACGTCGCCGTCCAGCTCGGCCTGGACCGGTCCAACGCCAGCCGGATGCTGGCCAGCGCGGTCGCCGCAGGCCTGGTCGCCAAGATGGCGCACCCCGCCGACGCCCGCCGCACCGAGCTGGCCATCACGCCGTCCGGCCGGGACCTGCTGGCCGCCGCCCGCGCCTGGCAGGACCGGGTGTTCGCCCGCCTGGTGGCCGACTGGCCTGGGGACGACGCCCGCCGGCTGGCGGGCTACCTCCAGCGCCTCGCCGACCAGTCCGTTACGTCCGATCAGTCCCAGCTCGACGACCAGATCCCTGGAGGCCACCCGTGACCACGATCATCCTGAACCACACCATCGTGCCCGTGGCCGACGCGGACCGGGGCGCCCGGTTCCTGGCCGACCTCCTGGGCTTGACGGTCAGCCCGCCCGCGGGGCCGTTCGTGCCGGTGCGGATCAACGACGACCTGACCTTCGACTTCGATCAGCGCCTTGGCGCCCGGCCCGGCCACTACGCCTTCCTGGTCGACGACGCCACCTTCGACCGGGCCCTGGGCCTGGCCCAGGGCTCCGACCTGTCCTGGGGCTCCGCCCCCCGCCAGGCCGACCGGCAGATCAACCACCTCGGCGGCGGTCGCGGCGTGTACATCCGCGACCCCGACGGCATCGCCTACGAGCTGTTCACCGCCGTGCCCTGAGCCGCCCGCGTCCGACCTGAGCCGGAGCTGAGCCGGACCTGAGCCGAGCCCGGCCCCAGGTCCTAGCATGAGGGACCGTGGACATAACCCAGCTGATCCTCGATGACCATCACGAGCAGCGCCGGCTGTTCTCCATCCTGGAGCAGATCGACCGGTCCGACACCGACACCCTGGGCGCCTTGTGGGCCCGGATGGCCGTGTTCCTCGAGCTGCACGCCGCCGCCGAGGAGGAGATCTTCTACCCGGAGCTGCTTCGGGTCGGCTCGACCGGGGCCGAGCCGGAGACCCTGGACGCCATCCACGACCACAACGACATCCGCGACGCCATCCTCGCGGTTCCCGGCGACGAGGTGGGCAGTAGCCGCTGGTTCGCGGCGGTGGCCGCCGTGAACGTGGCCAATGGGGATCACATGGCCGAGGAGGAGCGCGAGGGCCTGACCGACTTCCGGCGCCTGGCCACCCTCCAGCTCCGGCACGAACTGGCCGTGGCCTTCACCGCCTTCGAGGCCCGGCACTATGCCGGCGTGCCCGTGGTGGACAAGGATCCCGCCGGCTATGTCCGGGCCGCCGAGGAGCAGGCCACGGCCGGCTCGCTCAGCATCGGCAGCCTCACGCGCCGCTGACCCACCCGCCCCGAGCGGAGGCCGGTCCCGCGCGGGCCGGCCTCCGCCGCTCAGCGCCAGACGCTCAGCGCCAGACGCTCAGTGTCTGAAGATCAGTGTCTGAAGATCAGCGCTTAACGCCGACCGCGCCGACCATCGACATGACCGAACTAGGACTGACGAACGTCGCCCCGTCCGGCCGCCAGTTCCAGACCTCGGTCACGCCCGGCTCCAGTAGTTCCCAGTCGCCGAAGAAGTCCGCGATCTCGGCCCGGCTCCGCACCGGGCCCATGGGCCGGTCGTAGGCCCGTCCCAGCATGCGCGTCTCCTCGGTCAGCGGCGTGGTCCCGACCGCGTGCTCGGGCGCCACCTCCGCGTGCGAGATGACCAGGTAGCTGCCCGACGGCAGGGCGTCACGCAGCCGGGCCACGCACGCCTGCGGCCCCGACTCCTCCGGGATGAAGTGCAGCAGCGCCACCAGCAGCAGCGCAACGGGCTGGTCCAGGTCGATGAGCGCCCGCAGCTGGGGGCTGTCCAGAATCTCATCGGGCTGCAGCAGGTCGCCGCGGATGACGGTCGTCTGCCGGTTCTCGGCCAGCAGCGCCCGGCCGTGGCTCACCACGACCTCGTCGTTGTCCGCGTAGACGACGCGCGCGCCAGGATCGGCCTGCTGAGCGACCTGGTGCACGTTGTCCTGGGTCGGCAGCCCGGCGCCGATGTCCAGGAACTGGCGGATGCCCGCCGCGGCGCAGAAGCGCGTGGCCCGGATCAGGAACCGGCGGTTCTCCAACGCCAGCGAGCGCAGCTGCGGGACGGCCTGCAGCGCGAGCCCGGCCGCCTCTCGGTCGGCCGCGAAGTTGTCCTTGCCGCCCAGCAGGTAGTCGTAGATACGGGCCACATTCGGCACCGATACGTCAACGCCTGACGGAACGGTGTCAGGTTCGGTCACGACATCAGGCTATAAGACTCGACACGCGACTTTTCCCTCAGCGTTACATCAAAACCGGTATCGCGAACAAATGGCGCCGCGGCCGGCCGGGTCAGTCCTCCCGGTCCAGCACCGGCGGCAGCCCGAAGGCGCCGAGCAGGCCGGCGTCGTTGAACGACACGACGTGGCTGATGAGCGGCCCGGACACGGTCAGCACCTGGATCGCGTGGGCCCGGTAGACGCCATCGCCGTCGCGGATGTAAGCGGCCAGGGCGGGCTGGCCGTTGGCCGCGACCGGCCGCATCCGGAACCGGCCCGGCGCGGTGAGGACCACGCCGGCCAGGAACCTCCCGATCGCCGTCGGGCCCTCGAACCAGGCCGGCTGGGGCGGCATCTCGAACACCGCGTCGGCCCGCAGCAGCCTCAGCAGGCCCGCCACGTCCGCGGTCTCGAACGCCGCCGCGTACCGGTCGAGCAGCGCGCGCTCGGGCCCGCGGTCCGGCTCGCGGATCTCGCTCTCGGCCGGGGCGGCCTGGCCGAGCGCGGCCCTGGCCCGTTGCAGCAGGCTGTTCACCGCCACCGTGGTGACGCCAAGCAGGTCGGCCACCTCGGCCGCCCGCCAGCCCAGCACGTCGCGCAGGATCAGCACCGCCCGCTGGCGGCCGGGCAGGTACTGGAGCGCGGCGACGAGCGCCAGCCGCATGCTCGACCGGGACACGGCCACCTGAGCCGGGTCGGCGGGGGTGGCCGCGAACAGCGCGTCGGGGATCGGCTCCAGCCAGCCCACCTCGGGGTGCTCCGCCCCCAGTGTCCCGGCCGGGTCGGCCGGGGCGCCCAGGCCCGACGGCAGCGGCCGCCGGCGGCGGGTCTCGATGGCCCGCAGGCAGGAGTTGGTGGCGATCCGGTACAGCCAGGTGCGCAGCGACGACCGGCCCTCGAACTGGTCGTAGGAGCGCCAGGCCCGGACCAGCGTCTCCTGCACCTGGTCCTCGGCCTCGTGCACCGAGCCCAGCATCCGGTAGCAGTGCGCGAGCAGCTCGGCCCGGTATGGCTCGGTCAGGCACGCGAACTCTTCCGCCGCCATATCGGTGATCATATGGGTGGTCACACCAGTTCAGACACCTCGCAGCCGCCGAACTCATCGGCCCGCGGTGAGTCCGGAGCCCGGCGCGGATCTGTCTAGGTGACGGGCGAGGAGCACCCACCCATACACGCCCGGATGAGAACAGCGAAGGAGCTGGTGATGTCCGTGTCCACCGAGATGTCCACCGAGAAGTCCGCAGAGGTGTCTACCGAGATGTCCGCCGAGCCGCTTTCTGGAACGACCGCCCTGGTCACCGGGGCCAGCCGGGGCCTGGGCCGCGGCATCGCGGTCGCGCTGGCGCAGGCGGGGGCCAAGGTCGTCGGCGTGGCCAGGGACCAGTCCCGGCTGGCCGACCTGCACGAGCAGCTCGGCGACCGGGTGATCCCGGTCGCCGCCGACGCGGCCGACCCGGTGGTGGCCGGCCGCCTCATCGACGCCTACCAGCCGGGCGTGCTGGTGCTGGTGGCCGGGGCGGCCCCGCTGTCGCGCCCGCTGCACCAGCACACCTGGCAGACGTTCAGCCGCAACTGGGAGGTGGACGTGCAGCAGGCGTTCCACTGGACCAGGGAAGCGCTGCTGCGCCCGCTGCCGCCGGGCAGCACCGTGATCTCCATGTCCAGCGGGGCCGCCAGGCGCGGCTCGCCGCTGTCAGGCGGTTACGCGGGTGCCAAGGCCACCGTGGCCTTCATCAGCGCCTACGCCGCCTCCGAGTCCGAGCGGGCCGGGCTGGGCATCCGGTTCGCCACGGTCCTCCCGCAGATCACCCCGGCCACCGACCTGGGCGCGGCCGCGGTGGCCGCCTACGCCCGGCGGGCGGGCGCCGACCTGGACAGCTACATCCGCGACATGGGCCCGGTGGTCACCCCGGAGATCACCGGCCAGGCGATCACCGGCCTGGTCGTCGACTCCGGCCAGGACGGTGCTAGCGACAACATGGGCTCGTACCTGCTCACCGCTGCGGGCCTGAACCCGCTGGAGTAGGCCGAGTAAGCACCTTCTCGAACCAGTGGTGGGCGTAGCGCTCCGGGCTGAACGCGGGCACCTCGCGGTACCCGGCCCCCCGGTACAGGCCGATGGCCTCGGTCAGGGCCCGGTTGGTCTCCAGCCGCAGGACCGTCACCCCGCGGTCGGCTGCCCTGGCCTCGACCTCCTTCAGGAGCCGCCGGCCCAGGCCGAGGCCGCGGGCCTCCGGGGCCACCCACATCCGCTTGATCTCGGCGGGCTGGCCGTCGTGGAACTGGTCCTGGTGGAACTTGAGCGCGGCGCAGCCCGCCGGCTGGCCGTGCAGGCGGGCGACCAGCAGCAGGCCCGCGGGCGGGGTCAGCTCGTCGTCCTCGGCCGGGATGCTCCGGGCCGGGTCGAAGCCGCTCTCGAACCGGTCGGCCAGCTCGGCGAAGTAAGCCCGCAGGCAAAACCGGGCGTCGGGATGACGGGGGTCGCAGGCACCGACCTGGATCGCCGAGGCCAGCAGCAGCCGCTCCACGTCGGCCATCGCGGCCATGAGCCGGCCGCGCTGGCCGGCGCTGAGCGGGCCGAGCAGCGCGGCGGCGGCTTCGTCGGAACGGCGGTCAAGCTCGGCCCGCTCGGCTAGCCCGGCGCGGGTTAGCCGGGCCGTGCGCACCCGCCGGTCGCGCGGGCTCGGCCCGACCGCGATCAGCCCGTCGGCCTCCAGGGCCCGCAGCAGCCGGCTCAGGTACCCCGAGTCCAGGTCCAGCCGGGCCCGCAGGCGCCGCACGTCGCAGCCGTCCGGGCCGATCTCCCACAGCACCCGGGCCTGCCCGAGCGGGCGGTCGCGGGCCAGGAACTCGTCGCGCAGCGCCCCGGCCCGCAGCGTGACGGTCCGGTTGAACCGCCTGACCTGACCGATCATGTCCGCGTCCACCCGGTGCCCCCGCTGCGCTGCCTGCATTCTCTGACTCTAGTCAGGCAATCGCCGTGCCCGGAAGCCGGCCGCGAGTGATCATCCGAGGTCGTCCGGGGGGTCTCGTACACCCTTGCTGCCGGCTCGCGCAAAAGTTCACGATTAGGCCATGTATTCGCCGGACGAAATGGCTGTGACAGAACTAATGTGAGCCACTGGTGACGGTTGCTGTGCGACCGGACCAACTCCGGCGAGTGGGGGCGGCCAGGGCAGGCGGCCCAAGCTCGGGGTAATTGGGGCCACTCACTGCGACTGGTATTGGGAGATTCCGGGCAATGAAGCGCAAGATTCTCGGGGGCATCCTGGCGGCGGGCCTACTGGCCGGACTGCTGCCTGCGCTGGCGGCCACCCAGGCCGTGGGCTCCACCGTCCCCGGCGGCGGGGGCCACATGAAGATGTGCCAGGCCGGCCAGCACATCCACATCGACGGCCCGTGGGGCGGCTACATCCTCAAGAACAACGACTTCTACCCCCATGCGGCGGCCATCTGCATCACCCACTTCCGTACCGGCCCCGACTTCGCGGTGACTTCCTCGCGCGCCCGCACCTACGGGTCCGAGTCCGACGCTTATCCCAACCTGTTCGCCGGGTGCTCCTACGACAACTGCTCACACGGCTCGGGCCTGCCCGCGCGGGTGTTCCACATGGGGAACCCGTGGGTGTCCTACTTCGCCAGGCTTCCGGCCAGGGGCAAGTGGGACGCCAACATCGACATGTGGCTGAGCCGCCACGAGCAGAAGACCGGCATCGTCACCGGGGCCGAGGTCATGATCTGGCCGAACGCCCGCGGGTTCGGCAACCCGAGAGGCAACGTCCGGGTGGATGGCCGCCGCTGGCACCTGGTCTACTGGCGGACGCGATCGCTGACCGACCCGAAGATCACCTGGCCGCTGATCATCTTTCGCGGCGTGCCGGGTCGGGGACACCTGCACCATCTGCCACTGGTGCCGTTCTTCCGGGTGCTCAAGCACCTGCACCTGATCCACCAGGGCTACTGGCTCGACTCGCTGCACGCCGGGTTCGAGATCTGGGCCGGCGGCAAGGGCATGAAGCTGCAGTGGTTCCGCCTGGGCGGTGTGCGGTAAGCGACTTTCGTGTCGGCTCGCTGGCATAGTGCCTAATTCGGCACTCATGATGCGATACCTTTCTTTTTTGCGCGATACATCCGCGTAGAAGACGCGTCGTCGAGGTTGGTGCAGGCACCGGTGGAGTCGGAGTCACACATTGCCGCGGACGGCAGGCCCAGGCTGCCGCGGCGGCGCGAGCCTAACCTCGCTGGCCTGGCCACGTTCACCCTGGACTCCGCGGGCCGGGTGGCGACCTGGTCGCTGACCGCCACCCGGGTGTTCGGGCATCCCGTGGGTGCGGTGGCCGGGCGGCACGTGTGCGACGTGCTGCTGACCAGCCCGGGCCAGCGGCAGCTGGCCGACCAGGCCCTGGCCGAGGTCGCGGCGGGCCGGGTGTGGACCGCCACGCTGCCATTAGCGTCGGGCCCGATCGCGCTGCGCTGCGAGCCGCTGCCCGCTCCCGGCATCGGCGCGCTGGTCATCGCGCAGCACGCGGCCCAGCAGCCCGACCCGGGCTGGCTGAGCGAGGCGGCGGCCCGGATCGGCACCACGCTGGACCTCAGCACCACCGCCAACGAGGCGGTGGATGTGGCCGTGCCGGGGTTCGCCGACGCGGCCTCCATCTTCGTGGCCGAGCGGCTGCTGGTGGCCGACGAGTTCGCCTCGCCGCGGGCCGGGCACGGCGCGGTGCTGCGCCGGCTGGCGGCGCGGCTGTCCGGCCAGCCCGCGGCGGTCACCGAGGGCCTGCTGCGCCCGGGTGAGGTGCTGGTCTTCGGTGAGGGCTCGCCGTCCTACCGGGCCATGACGGCCAACACCCCGGTGCTGTTCGACCGCCTGGACGACGAGACCGCGGAGCGGATCGCCCGCCACCCCGGCGGCGACGAGATGGCCGGCAGCTTCACCTCGTTCCTGGCCGTGCCGCTGGCCGCCAGGGGCGCGGTGCTGGGCTGTGCCACCTTCGGCCGGGCGTCCAGCAGCTCGCCGTTCGGGCCGGCCGACATCGCCGCGGCCGGCGAGCTGGCTTCTCGGGCCGCGGTCTGCATCGATAATGGCCGGCTGTACGACCGGGAGCGGCGCACGGCGCTGGCCCTGCAGCGCGGCATGCTGCCCGGCCAGCCCGACGTGCCCCCGAGCATGGAAGTGGCCCGCTGCTACGTGCCGGTCGGGGCCAGCGTGGTCGGCGGCGACTGGCACGACATCGTCGCGCTGCCCAGCGGCCGGGCCGCGCTGGTGGTCGGTGACGCTATGGGCCACGGCCCGGAGGCGGCGGCGGTCATGGTCCAGCTGCGCACCGCCGCGCACACCCTGGCCGACGTGGAGCTGCCTCCGGAGCAGGTGCTGGCCCGGCTGGACCGGATGGCAGCCGGCCTGATCTCGCCCTTCGCGACCTGCATCTACACCGTCATCGACCCGGAAACCAGCTCGTTCGTGACCGCGCAGGCCGGGCACCTGCCGCCGGTGCTGGTGCTGCCCGGCGGCGAGACCCAGGTGCTGGAGCTGCCGCCGGGGCTCCCGCTCGGGCTGGGCGCCGAGACGTTCGAGTCCACCCGGATCAGCCTGCCCCGCGGCGCCACCCTGGCCCTGTACACCGACGGGCTGGTGGAAAGCCGGGCCCAGCCGCTGGACGACGGCCTGGAGGCGCTCCAGGAGGCGCTGCGGGTCGCCCTGGCCGACCCGGCGCTGCCGCTGGACGACGCCTGCGAGGCGGTCACCAAGGCGCTGCGCTCGCACGGCGAGGACGACATCACGCTGGTGCTGGCCCGGATCCGCCAGTAGGTCCCTGGCTCAGGCCGGTCAGGACTCAGGCCGGTCAGGACTCAGGCCGGTCAGGACTCAGGCCGGTCCTGACTCAGGCCGGCAGCGTCCAGTGCTCCGAGGCCTCGCTCTTGCAGCCCGACACCTGAAGCTTGGTCCCCGGCCTGGCCCCGGAGTTCGGGACGGCCAGGCACAGGCCGGAGTACGGGCTGATCAGCTGGCCGCCGGTGGTCGCGTGCCACTGCTGGGCCTGGGTGCCGTTGCAGGTGTACAGGTCGACCGCGGTGCCGCTCTTGGTGCTGCTGGCGTGCACGTCCATGCATCGGCCGTTGACCCGCAGCGTCCCGTCCGGCTCGACCGTCCAGTGCTGCGACGAGCCGCCGTTGCAGGTGTAGACCTGGACCGGCGTGCCGTTCTTGGTCCGCCCTCCGGTGTCGTCCGCGCACAGCTTGGCGGTCTCGGCGTTCACCAGCGCCCCGACCTTCGGGTTGGCCGAGACCGGCAGCGCCCACTGCTGGCCCTTCTGCGTGCCGCAGGTGAGCAGCGCCAGCTGGGTGCCGGGCTTGGCTGAGCCACCGGGGATGTTCAGGCACTTGTTGGCCGCGGCGTTGTACAGGGTGCCATTGCGGGCCGCCCACAGCTGGGCCCGGCTGCCGTTGCAGGTGTACAGGTCGATCGGGGTGCCGTTCTTGGTCCCGCTGCTCCGCACGTCCAGGCACTTGCCGAGCGCGCGCACCGTGCCGTCGGTGCCCCGCGTCCACTGCTGCGCCCCGCTGTTGTTGCAGGTCCAGGTGCCCACGGTGCTGGTCCTGGTGGACGTGGGGAACCTGACGTTCAGGCACAGCGTGGCGGCCACGCCGGAGGTGACCGGCCCGACCGCGGGCTGCGGCGGGGCCACGACGTTGCCGCCGTAGGACGGCGGGGCCTGCGTCGGGGCCGACGCCCAGGCGGTGTTCGGCGTGGTGCCCAGGGTGTAGCTCAGCGTGCCACCGGTGCTGGTGATACCGGCCGGCGCGTAGGCGTTGCTCCAGGCACCGCCGTTCCAGGTGACCGACTGCACGTAGGGGGCGTTGGTGGCGGCGCCGTTGCCGTCGATGGTCAGGGTCGCGCCCGACGGGAGCGTGATCGCGGCCGTGGTGAACAGCGGCGAGCCCAGGGCCAGCGTCGAGGTGCCCGGCGTCATCGGGTACATGCCCAGGGCCGACCAGACGTACCAGGCGCTCATCGTGCCCAGGTCGTCGTTGCCGTCGGCCAGGCCGCCGGGGCTGTCGCCCCAGATCTGGTCCTGGACGTTGCGCACGGTCTGCTGGGTCTTCCAGGGCTGCCCGATGTAGTCGTACTCCCAGGGCAGCTCGATGCTGGGCTCGTTGCCCACGTAGGCGTAGCCGTTGGCGTTCTTGTAGGTGCTCAGCACGGTGTTGAGGTAGGTGCCGTAGGCGGCGTCGCCGCCCTTGGCCGCGGCCAGCCCGGCGACGTTGAACGGCACCATCCCGGTGTAGATCCAGGAGTCGCCCTCGACGAAGCCGGGCGCGGCCACCAGCCGCGGGCTGGCCGCGTTGAACTTGCTCGCGAACGTGCCGTTGGCCTGCCTGGGCTGGTCGAACCCGCTGTTCGGGTTCAGCGTGTTCCACCAGTCCTGGGCCCGGTCCACGAACTCGTGCTGGTCGGCCGAATTGCCCAGCGCGCCGGCGAACGCCGACAGCGAGAAGTCGGCCGTGTTGTACTCCAGCGTGGTGGACACCGGGCCGTAGAAGTTGCAGCAGCCGTAGCGGCCGTTCTCGGGCAGGTAGCCGGGCCGGTTCAGGTAGTGCCCGCCGGGCCGGATCTTGGTGTTCTTGGTGGCGTCGTGGACCATGGCGGCCAGGGCCGCGGAGGCGTTGAAGCTGCGCACCCCTAACGCGTAGTAGTCGGCCAGGATCGAGTCGGCTGGGTCGCCGATCATGATGTAGGCCTCTCTGTTGTCCTCGATCCACTTGGGCAGCTGGCCGCTCTGGTGGTAGACATCCAGCATCGACTGGGCCACGTCGCCGGCCACCGACGGGTCGAGTATCGCCTCGAGCTGGGCCTGAGTGCGGTAGATGTCCCAGCCCGACAGGTTGGTGTAGTAGGCCCCGTGCCGCGGATCGACGTGGTGCACCCGCCTGTCCACGCCCTCGTAGTGGCCGTTCACGTCGCTGAACACGCTCGGATACAGCAGCGAGTGGTACAGCGCGGTATAGAAGATCTGCTGCTGGGCGCTGGTCCCGCCGGTGACCTGAATCTTATTCAGCTGCTTGTTCCAGGCCGCCGCGGCCTGATTCTGAATGGTGCTGAAGTTCCAGCCCGGGTTCTCCTTGGTCAGGTTCTGCCGCGCGTCCGAGGCCGACAGGTAGGAGATCCCGACCTTGGCCAGCAGCGGCGTACCGCGCTTGGTCGTGAAGGTCACGTAGGCGCCGACCGGGCCGCGCAGCGCCGGGGACGCCCCGCCGCGTCGGCCGGGAGGCTTGGGCCCGTGGTAGGTGGGGTGGTTGGCCGGCTCGGGGTCGTTAGCCCCGGTGACGTGCCGGACCGCCGGGCCGGTCGAGTGGATCTGCAGTTTCCGCGCCCCGCGCAGCAGGACGCCGCCTCTGAACGTGCCGCTGCCGTGAAACCGGTGGTTGAACCGCATGTCGAAGTACAGGGTGTACTGGTTGCCAGAGAAGCAGAAGTTCCCGGTGGTGATGGCCCCCTCGACCTCGTCTTTGCTCAGCACCCGGAAGCTGGTCCGGCTGTCGCCCTTCTGGCTGGAGTTCAGCTTGAAGATCAGGTTGGCCCGGCCGCTGGTGGGGAAGCCGAAGCTGCCCATCCCGGTCCGGGTGGTCGCCGTCAGCTGGGTATTGACGCCATTGCCCAGGCCCACCTTGTAAAAGCCCGCGCTAGCCGACTCGCCCGAGTGCGAGAACCCGACCGTGCCGGTGGTGTGCACCCTGCCGACGGTCGGCAGCACCGATACGTCGGTCTCCGCTTTGCAGCCGACCCCGCCGAGGTGGGTCAGCGCGAAGCCGGTGATCCGGCGGTCGGAGTACTTGTAGGCCCCGCCGTCCGGATTCGAGGTCGTGTCCGGGCTCCACTGCACCATCCCGAACGGGACGTCGGGCCCAGGGAAGTCGTCGGCGTTGTTGGTCGTGCCGATGAACGGGTTGACCAGAGCGGCCGGATCGGCCACCGCGGCGGCCGCCGTCTCGATGCTCCTGGCCGGGGCCAGCCCCGGCACGATGAGCGAGCCGACCAGGGCGGCGCCGGCGGTGATCCCAAGGACGGTGCTGAGCGCGGTCATCTGGCCCCGTCGGGGCAAGCGCGCGAAACGGGGTATCAGGGTCGGGCTCCTCGGCAAGTGCCCGGCGGCCGCGGACCCGCGCCGCCGGTGTCATGGCGGTTCCGCGGCCTGACGTTATCATCCCAATCGGCGGATTAGATATTGAATGTCGCCAAGAGCGGTAAGTAGTCAGCTATTTCGGGCCACCGTCTCCCGGCCGCTTTTCGGTTAGGCCGGCTTTCGCCCCACGCCCACCAGGCCCCAGTGCCGGCCGGGATCGCTGGGCACGTCGGCCGGGGAGTCCGGCCGCCACATCGACAGGTAGGTCACGCCCGGCTCGACCAGCTCGAAGCCGTCGAAGAACCGCTGGATCTCGGTCCGCGAGCGGAGCTTGGCGTGGGCGGCGACACTGCGGTTGTAGACCTTCTCTGTGGCCTGGGCCACGTCGGGCTTGGCCTCGTCCGTGCCGTGGCACAGCACGAGGTAGCTGCCGGGGGCCAGAGCCTCACGCAGCGCGGCCACCAGACGCCAGGGATCCTCGGCGTCGGCGATGAAGTGCAGCACCGCCACGAGCAGCAAGCCGACCGGCTGGCGGAAGTCGATCAAGCGGGAAGTGTCGCGGTGGTCCAGGATCTTCTCGGGATCCCGCAGGTCGGCGTCGATGATCGTCGCGTTCTCGTTCCCGCACAGGATCGTCTTGCTGTGCGCGATGGCGACCGGGTCGACGTCGGCGTAGACGACCCTGGCGCCGGGGTCGGCCTGCTGGGCGACCTCGTGCACGTTGCCCTGGGTCGGGATGCCCGAGCCGATATCCACGAACTGGCGGATTCCGGCCTGGCTCAGGAACCGCACTGCCCGGCCCAGGAACGCGCGGTTGGCCCTGGCCACCTCGCGCGCGTTCGGCTCGACCGCCGCGATGGCCCGGCCGGCGTCCTGGTCGGCCAGGAAGTTGTGGCTCCCGCCCAGCAGGTAGTCATACACCCGGGCCACGTTGGCCCGCCGGGTGTCGACCCCCTCGGGGGCCCAGCTGGGCCGGTCCGGCTCGTCGGTCATCCGCTCTCCTGTCCCGAAAGTCGGGCTGTGGTTACCTCAGGGTAACTTGGCCGACCTCGGCCTAGATCGCACCCGGCCCGGATCACGGACCGTAATTGTTCCGGGAAATCGCCCCTATTGTCTTGACACGATTGCCCGAAAGGTCTGATCTCTGAGTTATGAGCGCCCCGTAGGCGAGCGGGGCGCACGTTGGGTGTACTCGCTGCGAACCTTGGATGATCATGATGATGCAACGGCGGTCGCTGGTGTTCCGGGCCTGGCTGGCGGGTGCCGCCTCGGCGGCGATGGTTGCGCTAACATTACCGGCCGCCGCCTGGGCGGATCCGGTCGGCACCGCTGCTGCGGCCGCCGGCCGCGAGCCCGGGCCGCCGGTCACCCCGTCGGGCAGCGACGCCTCCTGCCCGGCCGCCTCGGTCTCCGGGGCCGGCTCGGGGACCATCGGCGCCCCCGCCGGCGTGCGCGCGATCGGCGGCCAGGCCTCGGCCACCGTCGTCTGGTGCCCGCCCGCCACCGGCGCCAGCTCGGTGGTCAGCTACACCGTCACCTCGTCCGGCGGCCAGAGCGTCACGGCCAAGGTGCCCAATGACTGGGCCATCATTCACGGGCTCAGCAACGGGACCAGCTACACCTTCACCGTCACCGCGAACACCGCCAGCGGCTCAGGCCCGGCCGCCACCTCGCGGGCCGTCACCCCGGCCCCGATCCCGGCCCCCCGCGACGTGCTGCGGGGCCAGTCCCAGAAGGTGACCTACGACCAGTACTCGGTGCTGATCGGCGGTCAGCGGGTCTTCCTCACCGCCGGCGAGTTCGACCCGTGGCGGACGCCCTCGCCCTCGCTATGGCTGGACGACCTGCAGAAAATGAAGGCCGACGGCTACAACGCCGTCACCGTCTACTTCAACTGGGACTACAGCTCGCCCTCGCCGGGCGCCTACGACTTCGGCGGCGTCAGGGACATGAACGAGTTCCTGAACCTGGCCCAGGTCGCCGGGCTCTACGTGATCGCCAGGCCCGGTCCCTACATCAACGCAGAGACCGACGGCGGCGGCATCCCGTCGTGGGTCCTGACCAGCCCGAACGGCTACCGCAGCGACAGCCAGCCGTACCTGTCGGCGGCGCTGCAGTGGTATTCGGAGATCGACCCCGTCATCGCCGCGCACCAGATCACCAAGGGCGGCGACGTGATCTTGTACCAGATCGAGAACGAGTACACCGGCAAGTCGGCGGCCGACCTGCAGTACATGGCCGACCTGGAGCAGCAGGCCACCTCGGACGGCATCGACGTGCCGTTCACCTTCAACCAGTGCTGCGGCGCGGACACCTTCACCTCGGGCACCGGCGCGGTCAACATCAGCGGCCAGGACAACTACCCGCTCGGCTTCAACTGCGCCAACACCTCCAGCTTCGGCCAGCCCTACGGCTACCCCAGCTACTCCGGCGAGCCGATCTTCCTGCCCGAGTACCAGGGCGGCTCGTTCGACGGCTGGGGTGGCTCGGGCTATGCCAACTGCTACGCCATGACCGGGCCGGATTTCGAGAACGTCTACTACAAGAACAACATCGCCCAGGGCGTCACCATGCAGAGCAACTACATGGGCGTGGGCGGGACCAACTGGGGGTGGCTGCCCGACCCCGACGTCTACACCTCCTACGACTACGGCTCGGCCATCAGCGAGACCGGGGAAATCGGCACGCCCGCCGACCCCAACGACATCGCGGGCTCCAAGTTCGGCGAGAACAAGCTGATCAACGACTTCGAGACCTCGGTGGCGCCGCTGGCCCAGACCCAGACCGGGGCGGCCCCGACGGCGTCCAACTCCGCCGTGGCCACCATGGCCAGGGTCAACCCGTCCGACGGGGCCGAGTTCTTCTACCTGCGCCAGGCCAACGCCACGTCCACGGCCACGGTGAGCACGTCACTGGACAACGTCAACCTGGATGAGTCGGCCGGCTACACCTACGACGACGTGGACCCGGCCCTGCAGTACTCGGGCAACTGGACTCACGCCGGGCCGAGCTCCGGCTACACCACCGGCGACTACGACTCCACCGAGTCGTGGAGCCAGTCGGCCGGGGCCATCATGAGCGTCGGCTTCACCGGCACCGCCGTGCAGTGGATCGGGCCGAAGAACAACAACGGCGGCATCGCCGACGTGTACATCGACGGCACCCAGGTCGGCACCGTGGACACCTACAGCGCGGCGGGCAAGCTGTTCCAGCAGGTGCTGTTCAGCGACACCGGCCTGTCGGCGGGCAGCCACACGCTGCAGATCGTGGTGTCCGGCCAGCAGAACCCGGCCTCCTCGGCCGACACCGTGGTCGTCGACGCCATCAACGTGCCCACCGCCGCCCAGCAGGCCGACTTCTTCCCGGCTATTCCTCAGCAGTCCGGCACCTCGATCAGCCTCGACGGCCGCGACGCCCGGCTGCTCACCGCCAACTACAGCTTCGGCGGCGGCGAGCAGCTGGTGTACTCCACCTCGGAGCTGACCACGCAGGCCACCGTTGGCGGTCAGGCCGTCGCCCTGTTCGACGATCCGTCGGGCACCGACGGGGAGACGGTGTTCCAGTACTCCAGCCAGCCCACCGTCTCGGTGCTGTCCGGGTCCGTGCAGACGACCTGGGACTCGGCGCGGAATCAGCTCCGCCTGAACTACTCGATGGGCGGGCTGGCCGAGGTCCAGGTGACCGGCGGTGGCGCCCCGCCGATGCTGGTGCTGCTGGCCGACACTGCCGCCGCCGAGGACTTCTGGCCCGAGACCACATCGGCCGGGTCGGCCCTGGTCCAGGGCGGCTACCTGGTCCGTTCCGCGGTGGTGCACGGCGGCACGCTGGCGCTGACCGGCGACACCACCAGCGCCGGCCCGCTGACGGTCTGGGCGCCGTCCGCGGTGACCCAGGTGACCTGGAACGCGCGGCCGGTGGCCACCACCAGGGGTACGGCCGGTGACGGCTCCCTGGAAGGCCGGCTGCCCGGCCCGGCCCCGGTCAGTCTGCCCGCGCTGACCGGCTGGAAGTTCAGCTCGGAGACCCCCGAGGCCGAGCCGGGCTTCGACGACAGCGCCTGGACGCTGGCCGACCACCCGGCCTCCAACGCCAGCTCGCCGTCCACGCCGGTGCTTTACGCCTCGGACTACGGCTACGACCACGGGTTCGTCTGGTACCGCGGCCACTTCACGGCCACCGGGAACGAGACCAGCGTCACGCTCAGCGCCGACGGCATCGCGCCTACCGGCGCCTACTCGGTCTGGCTGAACGGTGCGTTCCTGGGCTCCGCCGCGGCGGCCGGGCCGACCTCGGCCACGTTCAGCTTCCCGGCCGCCGCCGTCCATGCCGGGGCGGACAACGTGATCGCGGTGCTGGTCGAGAACACCGGCAACCCCGAGGGCCCATCGGGCGAGAAGGTCGGCCTCTACAGCGCGTCCCTGAACGGCTCGTCCGCGCCGATCACCTGGCGGCTGATGGGCGATCCCGGCGGCACCACGCTCCAGGACCCGGTGCGCGGGGTGATGAACCCGGCCGGCCTCTATGGCGCGGACAACGGCTGGGACCTGCCCGGCTACCCGGACCAGGACTGGCAGGACGTGAGGTTGCCCGACAGCTGGTCGTCCCGCGGCGTGCCGCCGGGCATCGGCTGGTACCGGACCAGCTTCTCGCTCAGCCTGCCGCCACGCTCCTACGTCCCGGTCGACGTGCAGATCGGCGGGCCGGGGCCGGGCGCGGGCACGGCCGACTACCGGGCGTTCATCTACGTGAACGGCTGGCTGATCGGCCGGTACGTCAACAACGCGGGCCCGCAGCACCAGTTCTACGTGCCCGCCGGGATCCTCAGCGACCACGGGCCTAACACGCTGGCCATCGCGGTCTGGGGCCAGGACGGGGCCAGCGGCGGGCTGCCCCAGGTGAGCCTGGTCGCCGCGGGCAACCAGGCCGGCGGGGTGCCGGTGGTGCCGGTGTTCAGCCCCGGTTACTCACCCGCGGTCTACGGGCCGCCGGCCGCCCCGCAGCCCACCCTGGCCGCGATCTCCTCCTCGGCGCTGGCCGAGGGCACGTTCACGGTCCAGGCCACGCTGCGCAACCCCACCGGCCGCCCGCTGCCCGGCGCGGCCCTGGCGCTGAGCGCGCCCGCGGGCTGGACGGTCACCCCGTCCGGGGCCACCTCCGCGGGCACGGTCGGGCCCGGCCGCTCGGCCACCCAGTCGTTCCAGGTCACCCCGCCCGGCTCGGGGCTGTCGCCGGGGACTGTCAATCTGCTGGCCACCGCCACCTACGGCGGCCCTGGCGGCCGTCAGACGCTGATCAACGCGGCCCAGGTCCAGGTCCCGGCGTCCAGCCTGGCCTCGACGTTCAACAACACCGGCATCACCGACGACGCCAACCCCAACCCGTCGGCCGGCTTCATCGGCTTCGACGGCATCGGGACCAGCTACTCGGCGCAGGGCCTGGCCGCCGACAACATCACGCCCGGCGCCTCGGTCAGCGCCGGCGGGCTGAGCTTCACCTGGCCCAACGTGGCCGTGGCCCAGCCGGACAACACCATGGCGCAGGGCCAGACCATCGCCATCTCCGGCTCGGGCGCCAGCCTGGGCTTCCTGGCCGCGGCCAACAACTCGTCCGAGTCGGGCACCGGCACGATCTACTACACCGACGGGAGCACGCAGACGTTCACGCTGTCGGTGGGCAACTTCTGGTACCCGGCCGGCCAGAACGGGAACCCGGGCAACGTCCAGGTGGCCGGGGTGAACTACGCCAACTACCCGACCGGCTCCTCGGGCCACGAGGTGTACCTGTTCGAGCAGTCGGTGCCGCTGGCCGCGGGCAAGACCGTGGAGGCGGTCACCCTGCCGTCGCTGGGCAGCGTGACCGGCTACAACGCGGCCCTGCACATCTTCGCCATGACGGTTGGCTAGCCGGCTTCGCCGGCTAGCCAACCGCGTGCCGCCAAAACCGTTGGCTAGTCGGTCAGGGAGGCGGCCGGGATGGAGTCGCCGGGGTCCAGGACGGGCGCGTCCGGCTCGACCGTGCCGGGGTACTTCAGGCCCAGGCCGGTGTTGAGGATCAGCACCTCCTCGGTGCCGTCGAGCCAGCCCGACGCCCGCAGGCTGCGCACGGCGGTCAGGCAGGCCGCGCCCTCCGGGCACAGGAACTCGCCGTCCAGCCGGGCGCACTCGCGCAGGTCGGCCAGGAGGTCGGCGTCCTCGACGGCGAGGGCGGTGCCGTCGGTGGCGGCCAGCGCGTCCAGGATCAGGGTGTCGCCGAGCGGCTTGGGCACGGTGATGCCGAAGGCCACGGTCCTGGCGTCGGGCCACGGCTGGCACGTGCGCTGGCCGCGCTCGTGGGCGACAACGACGGGGGCGCAGCCGCTGGCCTGAACGGCCACCAGCTTCGGAAACTGCGAGCTGGGCAGCCATCCGAGTTCGTGCATCTCCTGGACGGCCTTGTGGATGCCGATGAGGCCGACTCCGCCGCCGGTCGGGTACACGATCACGTCCGGCATGCGCCAGCCCAGCTGCTCGGCGATCTCGTAGCCCATGGTCTTCTTGCCCTCGATGCGGTAGGGCTCCTTCAGCGTCGAGACGTCCATGAGCGCGCCGCCGGCGGCGGCCACCGCCTGGCCCACGATCGCGCCGGCATCGCTGATCAGGCCGCGGACCAGGTACAGGTCGGCCCCGGCGGCCACGCACTCATTGCGGGTGATCAGCGGCGCGTCCAGCGGCATGGCGATCAGGCTGCGCAGCCCGGCCCGCGCGGCGTAGGCCGACCACGCGGCACCGGCGTTGCCGTTGGTGGGCATGGCCACGCCGCGCACGCCGAGCTCGGCGGCGCGGGACACGCCGACGGCGGCGCCGCGGGCCTTGAAGGTACCGGTCGGGATGAGCCCTTCGTCCTTCATGACCAGCCGCGGCACCCCGGCCGCGGCGCCGAACCGGGGCAGCGGCACCAGCGGGGTCATGCCCTCGCCCATGGTCACTACGCGGCCGGGATCGCGGACCGGGAGCAGCTCGTGGTAGCGCCACAGCGACGGGGTCCGCGCGGTCAGCTCACCGCGGTCGAGCGCGGCGGCCGCGGCGCCGAGGTCGTACCGGGCCAGCAGCGGGGACCCGCACGAGCACAGGCCACCCCGCTGGTCGGCGTCGTAGCGCTGCTGGCAGCGCGGACATTCCAGGTGGGACAGGTAGCTGTAGGGCATTGCGAACACTTTAGCGGCGCCCGGCCAACAACCCGGATGGGGACCGTAATACGGAACCGACGGCGGGCGAGCAGCAGACCGACAACCTTGCTCGTCTTACATGTCGTCTTAAAGGTGGTAAGGGCGGGCGGGTAGGGGCAAGAGGGACAGGAGGCGCGGATGGGCGGACGGCACGGCCGGCTGCGGGGACGGTCCTGGAAGTGGTGGCTGCGGCGCGGGGGCGCCGGGCTCGGGGTTGTCGTATTACTGCTGGCCGGGGCCGTCGTCTTCGAGTATGAGCGGACGCCGATCCCGACCGGGGTGTCGGCGGAGGTGCTGGCCCAATCGTCTGAGGTCTACTACAGCGACGGCCAGCTGGTCGGCACGTTCAGCTCGGGCATCAACCGGCAGGTGCTGACCCAGGCTCAGATCCCGTCGGTGTTGCGCGCGGCGGCGGTGGCGGCCGAGGACCGGCACTTCTACACCGAGGGCGGCATCTCGCTGACCGGGCTGGCCCGCGCGGGGTGGGAGGACCTGTTCGGCAGCGGCGGGCTCCAGGGCGGATCCACGATCACCGAGCAGTTCGTCAAGAACTACTACGCCAGCATCGGGCCCGCGCGGACGATGGGCGTCAAGGCCAGGGAGATCATCGTCTCGGTCAAGCTGGCCGGCACCCGGTCCAAGAACTGGATCCTGACCCAGTACCTGAACACCGTGTACCTGGGCGCGGACTCCTACGGCGTGGGCGCGGCGGCGCGGACCTACTTCAACGAGCCCGCCTCGCGGCTGAGCCTGGCTCAGGCGGCCATGCTCGCCGCCATGATCAACCAGCCCGGCTACTTCGTGCCCGACCCGGGCGCGGAGGCACCCTACCGGGCCCTGGTCGCGCGCTGGCACTACGTGCTCGCGAACATGGCCCGCGACGGCGCGATCAGCCGGCGCACGGCCGCCGCGCAGCGGTTCCCGCGGGTGGCCGCGCACCCGGCCGACGCCAGCTGGGACGGCTACCGGGGTTACATCATGCAGATGGTGCAGCAGGAGCTGGAGTCCAGCTACGGCCTGTCCGCCCAGCAGATCTTCACCGGCGGCCTGCACATCACCACGACGTTCAGCCAGTCGATGATGAACGACCTGTACCGGCTGATCCGCGCCGATCGCATGAAGACCCGGTCCGGCCGGACCACGCTGCCCGCCGCCGACCAGGTCGGCGCGGTGGTGGAGCGACCCGGCAGCGGGGCCATCGTGGCCGTCTACGGCGGGCCCGGCTACGGCGTGCGGCACTGCGCGGCCCAGCACTGCCAGTACAACCTGGCCGAGGCCCCGAACGAGGTGGGCAGCGGCATCCAGCCCTACCTGCTGGCCGCGGCGGCCCGCGGCCGCCTGGGCAAGCTGGCGGGCGAGCCCGTCGGCGGGCGGGCCTCGGCACAGGGCCAGGCCTGGCCCGACGCGAAGGCGGCGGCCATCCCCGTGCTGCTGCGGTCGCAGGTCGGCCAGGCGCTGGCCGACTCTGGCGCCCCGGCCTGGCGGGCGTTCGCGCCGCAGGTCGTGAGCACGGCCCGGGCGCTGGGCATCGGCCAGGACCCCTTCACCCTGGGCGGCAGCGACCTGAGTGGGCTGCGCGCGGTG
>Ga0134126_10003216_pt1 | contig 20429 bp, 19 predicted proteins | sample KB31752_FD_96881 | JGI IMG/M metagenome (GOLD analysis project Ga0134126, IMG submission 96881) | Terrestrial soil microbial communities with excess Nitrogen fertilizer from Kellogg Biological Station, Michigan, USA - KB3-175-2 | ecosystem: Environmental > Terrestrial > Soil > Unclassified ... | reverse complement strand
GAGGCAGTTCCATCATGTGGAGCGCCATTTCCGTTGCGGTTGCCGGCTGCGGGGCCCTCGCCACCTGCGCCTTTCAGATGGGCCGCGAGCATCTGCGCCATGCGCTCGGGAATGCGGCGCATCTGCACGTCCGATCCGAAATGGATGGTGACTTGTTTCTTGGTGCCAAGATCCTTGACCGTCAGCGTAGAGGCCGCCGGATCCATCGAGGTGATCGTCCCGGCAACGTTCCGGAATGTGCCGGAAACGACTTCGTCGGCGGCGATCTCGGTGCCGTCAGCGTTTTTTGCGCCGCGCGCGCGGATCTGGTCGCCCGGCCGGATGTCGGCGATGGGCGCCTGCTTGGCATCGGCAAAGTTGACGGACTCCGGCGCGTAGCGAAGCAAGCGGGTGGAACTTGTGGTCTTGATAGTGACGGTCCTGGCGGTGGGGCCCGCGCCGGTGCCTACCGTGATGTCGCCCGAGGACGGGTCGACCTTCTTGACCAGGCCAGCAACGCCATGCTGCCATGCCTCGGCGTCCTTCTGGTGCGCCTGCGCTACGTCGGCCTTTTTCATGGCGATGACCATGGAGGCGGTAGGCGTGGGGGAGGCGGGATCGAGACGAACGAGAACCCGGTCGCCCACGGCGAGATCGGAGAGCTGAATGGCCGGTGCGGCGCTCAGGTCCTTCTGGCCGGGCTCGAGGCGCTTGAGCGTGGCGTCGGAGGCAACGGTGATCTGGGTCTCGGCGCCCGCGTCAGATTTCACCGTGATGCTGTTGCCGGAGATGGCGCTGAGGGTGCCAACAATGCGGCCCGCGGCCTGGGCCTGCAGCGCGCGCGGAAGCAGGGCGCAAATCATGGCAAGGGCCAGCAGGGTGGCTGCATTTCGGAATACAAAACGATGCTGGGCGGTGCCGCTCATCTTCCTCCCCGGGGCTTTTGGGCCCGGTCTCAATGTCGTAAATCGACTCACAAAGAGGTAGACGAAAGACTGGCGCCAGAAGTTGAGCACGGCGAAACGGTGCGAATTTAAAAGGGTTGCGCTTGTCTTAAGTGAGAGCGCGGTCGAGGATTCGGCGCGGATTTCGACCCGGGTCAAGGAAGAAGCTGCCCCAAGTTAAACGCAGGTCACCTGGCCGAGGATGACCGGACGCCGTGCTCCTGTGGCTACGGGAACATTGCCCGGCAGGCGATGCCAGGTCATCCAGGCAAGAAGTGCGAACGCCGCGGCTTCCTTGGCCTCGACGGGAAGACCGTGCTCGGCACTGCCGGTGAGCTCGCAGCCGAGCGGGCCCAGACGCGAGGCGAGCATTTCGACAAGGGTGCCATTGTGTGCGCCTCCACCGGAAAGGATGTAGTCGACGGGCTTGCCGTGCATGCGCGGATGGACGAAGCGCTTGTAGCTCCGGGCGATGGATTCCGCAGTGAGCGCGGTCGCGCTGGCGAGTGCGTCTTCCGGCCGGCGGCTGAGTTTGCCGCAGGCGGTGAGAAAGCGCGCGGCATATTCGCGGCCGAATTGTTCGCGTCCGGCGCTGCGCGGTGGCGCGAGGCGATAAAAGGGTAGCCGCAGCTCGGATTCGACCACGTCCGCGAGGATCATGCCGCGGGCGGCGATCGTTCCGTTGCGATCGTACTTTTTGCTGAAGAGCTGCTGCGCGAGCGCGTCGATCACCATATTGCCGGGACCGGTGTCGAATGCGATAAGGTGGCTAGCCGCGGAACCCGCTGGAATTGCGGTCAGATTGGCGATGCCGCCGATGTTCTGCAGCACGCGGCCACGCTTTGCATCCGCGAAGAGCACGTAGTCGAGAAGGGGAACGAGCGGGGCGCCCTGTCCACCGGCGGCCATGTCGGCGGGCCGGAAATTGGAGGCTACCGGCACTCCAAGTTGCTGCGCCAGTACCGCGGCTTCACCCGCCTGCCACGTGCAGGCGAAGGACTCACCGGCATATCTCGCGGGGGCTCCCTGGTGATAAAGCGTCTGGCCGTGGCAGCCGATGAGATCGATCTTAATTTTGTGTTTCTCGATGGTGCGGCGGACCGCGCGGGCGTATTCGAGAGCGAGCCGCCAGTTGAGCCGCGCGAGTTCGGCGGTCGACGTGCGCTCGGCGTTCATGGCGGCGAGCACGGCGCCGCGCAGCGCTGCGGGATAGGTATAGCCTTCGTGCGCCAGCAGCGTGAGCGTTGGCCGCACCCGGCCAGGCGCAATGCGGACGATCGCCACGTCGATGCCGTCAGCGGACGTGCCGCTCATCACGCCGGCGACAGTCATCTCGCGGGGCCTCGCATTTTCAGCACTTGCGGAACGGGCCGTCATACGTGTTCCGCCGGGGACGCATCACGCGGCGCAAACGAATCGCCCTGGCTCAGCGTAGTCACTGTTTCGAGGAATCGCGCGACGCGGCCGCGCAACTCGTCAAACTGTTTCGCAGTGAGGCGGCGCGGGATGCCGGTGTAGAGGCGCGCGCGCTTGCGTTCCACCTCGGTGGCGCGCTCGAGCAGCAGGCGGCGGAACGCGGCGGATTTTTCGGCTTCGGCCAGGAGCCCTTCAAACGCCCGCAGAATGAGCTCGACACTGTGGCAGATTTCGAGCAGGTCGGAGCCGGCACGGGTGGCTGTGACCACCGCTTCTTCAATCTCCATGAACTTGAGAATCCCGCCCATCTCGAGGTCGTCCGTGAACACGAGGCCGCGGTAACCGATGCGCTTGCGCAACACATTCGTGATCCAGAACTGCGATGCGCTCGAGGGTGCGCTCTTGCTCGGCGTACGAGTGTAGGCCGCGTGGTTGGTCATGATGATGGGCATGAGCTGGTGCAGCTCGCGGTAGGGCACAAGATCTTCGTCCCACATCTGGGCGATGGTGCGGCCGATCTCGGGAGTGACGAAGTGGCTGTCCAGGTCGGCGCTGCCCAGCCCCGGAAAATGCTTGCCGCAGCCTGCGACATCCTGCGCCGCCAGCGCTTCAAGAAATCCGCGTGCGAATGCGACCACTTCAGCAGGATCGGCGGCGGGCGGACGCGTGCCCAGCACTTCGGCGGATGCGGGCAGGCCCAGGTCGACCACCGGCGCGAGTGTCGTATTGCAGCCGAAGGCCTTCACAGCGCGCGCGATCAGGTCGCCATGATCCCGTGCCAGCGTGCCACGTTTGCGCGGGGGCAACGCGCGTTCGGCACGCGCCACCGCCTGTGCGGAGGGCATGGGGCCGAGCGCATCGCGGAATCGATTGACCGTGCCGCCTTCCACGTCGACGCACCGGGCGCTGTGCAGCGCACCCAGGCCTGTGGCCTCATTCAGAAGGGCGCGGGTCTGGTCCACGTCAGCGACGTTGCGTTTGAAGAGGATGATGCCGGCCGGCCGGATAACGCGCAGCCATGCCCGTTCCAGACCCGTGAGTTCGGTTCCGGCAAGACCGACAACCAGGAGGCTTCCCGCAGCACGGCGCAGGTTCTTTTCCATGGATCTATTCTCTGCTCTCTTTGAGCTCCTGCTGCAACTCTTCAAGCAGATTGAGCGCCTGCAGCGGCGTGAGCGAGTTGACATCGACCGAGTCGATGCGGTCGACGATGCGCTGTGAAAGCGGCGTGAAGATGGTGAGCTGCACGGGTTCGGGATCGCTTTCCACCTGCACCGACTGCCGCTCCTGCTTTTCATGCTGCTTGAGAATGCGCCGCGCGCGCTCGATCACCGGGGGCGGCAGGCCGGCCAGCCGCGCCACCTCGATGCCGTAGCTCTTGCTGGCGGGGCCAGGCTCAATGGTGTGGAGGAATACGATGCCGCTGGCCGCTTCCTTGATGCCGACGCGAAGATTGCGCACGCGAGGAAGCTTTTCGGCAAGCATGGTGAGCTCGTGGTAATGAGTCGCAAACAGCGTGCGTGCGCCCGTTTCGGCGTGGAGGAATTCCACGGTGGCCCATGCCAGCGAGAGGCCGTCGAAGGTGGCGGTGCCGCGGCCCATTTCGTCGAGCAGGATCAGCGAGCGTCGCGAGGCGGTGTTGAGGATGGTGGCGGTTTCGGTCATTTCCACCATGAAGGTGGAGCGCCCCCGGGCCACGTTGTCGCTGGCGCCGATGCGCGTATAGATGCGGTCGGCCAAGCCGAGGCGGAGGCTGTCGGCGGGAACGAAGCATCCCATCTGCGCCATTAGCACCAGCATGGCCGCTGTGCGCAAATAGGTGCTCTTACCCCCCATGTTAGGGCCGGTGATGAGCAGCAGGCTGGGGCCTTCTTCACCCGAGCTGAGGAAAAAATCATTGGGGATGAAGCGGCCCTCGCGGGTCTCTTCCATCCACTGTTCGATTATCGGATGGCGCGCCGCGACGGCTTCGAGTACTGGTTCTTCGGCAAGCCGTGGCCGGACATATCGCCGCAGCGAGGCGAGATGCGCGAAACAGGCGAGCAGGTCCGCTTCGGCCACAGCAGCGGAGGCGCGGCGGATGCGGCCGGCAGCATCGAGTACAAATCGGCGCAGATCCGCGAAAATGCGCTTTTCGATCTCAATGCAGCGATCGTGCGCAGTGAGGATCTTGACCTCATATTCCTTCAGCTCGGGAGTGGTGAAGCGCTCGGCATTCACCAGCGTCTGCTTGCGCTCGTAGTCCGCTGGGGCCAACGACAGATTCGATTTCGTGATCTCGATGTAGTAGCCGAAGACGGAGTTATAGCGCACCTTCAGAGATGAGATCCCGGTGCGCTTGCGCTCGCGGTCTTCGATCGCGGCGATGGATTGGCGGCCGGTGGAAGACACACTTCGCAAATCATCCAGCTCGGCATCGACCCCCGCCGCCACCGCACCGCCGTCGGCCAACGTCAGCGGAGGATCGGCGATCAGTGTGCCCGTGATGCGCGCGGTGAGGTCTTCGAGCGTGTCGAGACGGGCCGCCAAGTCGCGCCAGAGGGGCGCCTGCAGCGTCTCAAGGGCCGCCCGCAGGCCGGGCAGCCGGGCGAGACTCGCCCCCAGTCCCCGCACATCGCGCGGTCCGGCCGAGTCAAGCGAAAGCCGGGCCAGCAGGCGCTCGAGATCCATCACGCCGTCGAAAGCGCGTCGCAGCTCTTCGCGGCGGAGCAGGTCGCGGGCAGCTTCGTCCACGGCCTCATATCGCGCTTCAATTGCGGAGCCCTCCACGAGCGGGCGAAGGATGGTGGCGCGCAGCAGGCGTTTTCCCATGGGCGTAGAGCAAGCGTCGAGAGTGTGAAACAGCGTCGCGCGATCGTCCTGGCTCTGAAACAGCGGTTCCACCAATTCCAGATTCCGCACCGTCACCTGGTCGAGTTCAAGGGCGGTGGAGTGCTCCTGGAAGCGCAGCGAGTCGATGTGCAGCGCTTCGTTTTTCTGTGTGGTGCGGACGTAATGCAGAACAGCTCCGGCCGCAATCGCCGCGGGCTCATGGCCGACCAGGCCGTAGCCTTCGAGAGAGCGGACCTTTAGCTGGCGTTCGACCAGCGGGACAGCAAAATCCCGGGTCCACACCCAGTCATCCACGCGAGTGCGGGCAGGCAGCCGGTCGAGACTCGGCGGAATCTCGACCGATGTCGGCAGCAGAATTTCGCGCGCACCTGCCATCACCACCGCATCCGCCGCCTGCGCCCGAGCCGTCGGGCCGCAAAACTCCGCCGTACGAAATTCCCCGGTCGAAATGTCGAGCAGGGCCACCGCGCAAACCGGGTGATTGCCTCGTCCCTTGCCCGCCGGTGTCTCGAAATACGCCGCAAGAAAATTGTTCTGCGCCTGGTCGAGTGCGGTGTCGAGCGCGGTGCCGGGCGAGAGGACCCGAATCACTTCGCGCTTCACAATCTTTTTGGTGAGCTTGGGGTCTTCCATCTGCTCGCAGATGGCGATGCGGAAGCCACGACGGAGCAGCCGGGTCAGATACGACTCGACGGAGTGATACGGCACGCCGCACATCGGCAGCTGCCGCTCGCGATCGCGGGCCGTCAGCGTGAGCTGCAGTTCGCGGCTGGCGACCACCGCGTCGTCGTAAAAAAGCTCGTAGAAGTCCCCCATGCGGAAGAAGAGCAGGGCGTCGGGGTTCTCGCGTTTGGCGGTGGTCCACTGGCGCATGAACGGCGTTAGCTCCGCCGGTTTGGCAGTATCTTCTGCCGCCTGCGGGTCGCCGATTTCGGAGCCAGGGGAAGCCAGATCCGGCGTGTCGGGTTGGACCTCGTTCCTGATCAAGATGATTCCAGAGTATCGCGGCGTTTACCGGTCGTGAGGGGTTAGTACGGCTCCTGCTGTGGACAACCCGGGACGGAACCCGTGGCTCGAGCGGCGTACAATTTGGGGAATTCCTAGAAGGCAGGATGAAGCGACCAGGACCGAACGGCTCGGCGTGCCCACCCTGCAACGCGAAGTGAAAGGCGAGCGCGATGAAAATGAGACTCCGGTTTTGGTCGGTTGCGATTGCGATGGGCGTTCTGCTGGCCGGGCCGGTCATGCTCTCGGCCAAGGGCCCGAAGCCGGTGAGCGGAAAGAAATTCGCCGCCGCCGCCCAGGCTGCGCTTGCCGCCATGAAGGCGAAGGCCGCCGAGCTGAAAATCCAGGGTGTGGCCGTGGTCTCGTTTGCCCCCGGCGACGTCATCGAGAGCTGGATGTCGCAGATGGCCGTGGTGGGCCACATGACCGACCACCTCAATGGCGAGAAGGGCAACAATCTGCTGGGGATCGCCTATGCCAAGGCCTCGGAGATGGCAAATACCCTGAAGAACAGCGGCACCTCCGGCAAGCCCCCAATGACCGGGGAGTTCGGCTGGCAGGGCGGCGTGGTGGCGAAAGCTCCGCGCGGGACGATCATCGTTGCGTTTAGCGGCGGAAAGTCAGAGGACGATGTCCAGGTCTCGAAGGCAGGGCTGGCGGTGATTCAGTCCAAACTGTGACGCCGGGCGAAGCTTTGACGGCAGCGCAGATGAGCGATAGTTTGCGCAAGAATCAAGGGCGCTTGAGATAGATAACTGACAAGAGGAGTGGGCATGTCGTCCATTGCAAAGTGTGGTGTAGGGCTACGGAATGAGAGCTGCGTGTGGCGCCGCATCCGGTATGCAGCTATGCCGGCGGTCCTCTGCGGACTGGTGCTGGCCGGCCAGGGATTCGTGTCCGCCCAGGGGCAGACGCTCGAAAGTGGCATTGACGTGATTCGCCAGTCTCTGGCGAAAGACGGGCTCTATGAGCGCATCACCACCACCAGCCGCGGTAACTACACGTCCCGGACGCAGCGGAAGTTCTCCTTATCTGAGGCGAAGGGCTGCAGTCTCGTCGTGGTGGCGGATTCGCACATTCACACGGAAATGCCGCAGCAAAACCGTGTCACCGACCGGCGCTGGAGCGATATTTACCACCCCGACTTCGCCGCGATGGATCCGGCGTCGGCTACGGTGATCGCTCCGGAGCCCCCGCAGGCCACGTGGGAGACCAAAGGCTATCTTGTTCGAATCTCGATCGAAGCAGGCAAGCCGCTCATGGTGGGTTCCACGGTCGATCCGGCGACCAACCAGGCCCGCGACATGCCCGGCGTGCCCGCTCTGGCCGTGTATGTCACCAACAAGGAGACTGCCGACCGGCTGGCGAAGGCATTCGCCCAGGTGGCCACCGCTTGCAGGGCGGGCGCTGCGGCAAAATAGACTGTTTCGGCAAAACCCGTCCCGGCTACCTCCGCCCCAGGGCTCACTTGTCGGAGCGCGATCAGGCGGCTGATCGCGCTGGGTGATTTGAATCACAGGTATACTGGGGAGTTACGTCGTAACGTATACAGCAGAATGGTTTTGCTTTGGCTCAGAGTGGCGGCGGTGCTTTACGCGGGAGCGAGCATCGCCGTGTTCCCCGCCGTTCTTCACAACCGGGAGCGCTGGAAGTCAATCTGCGTGCACTTGGGCGGCCTGGCTGTGTTCTTCCACTTTGTCTCGGTGGTAGAGATGCTGGCACTGGCCCACCGCTGGGTTCCCGCGGGCATTCGCGAAGTCGAGTCGCTTCTCGGCCTGGTCGTGGCGGCGTTGTTTTTCCTGGTCTGGTGGCTCTATAAAGCCATCTCGCTTGGCGTGTTCGCGCTGCCCATCACATTCTTCATCGTCTTTGTGCCCGCGCTCGGCGCCCAGAAGTACGTGTTCCCTTCGTATCACGTCCGCATGAGCTGGCTGGCGGCCCATGTGCTGGCGCTTATGGCTGCGTACGCAGCGCTGGGGTTCAGCATTCTGGCCTCCGGCCTTTACCTGGTGCAGGAACGCCGCATCAAGAAGAAGCTTAAGCCGGGCACGGAATCCCGCTGGACGTCATTCGAGTGGCTTCCCCCGCTGGACACGCTGGAGCGCGTGGCGCATGCGACGCTTCTGTTTGGGTTCCCCTGCATGACGGTGGGACTGGTGATTGGCTCCGTACTGGTGCAGGAGACTGACCTGGGCGCGGCCTACTTTCGCGATCCCAAGATCCTGGCTTCATTCGTCATGTGGTTTTCCTATGTGCTGCTGCTGTTCTGGCGCAGCCGCGCAGGCTTCCGCGGGCGTAAGGCCGCATACCTTTCCGGTGCCGTGTTTCTGGTGATGCTGGCTGTCTGGGCCGCCAACCAGTTCAGCCAGGTGCACAGGTTCGGTGCCCCATGACGCTGACGGTGCTGGGAATCAACCACAAGACGGCGCCCATTGCCCTGCGCGAACGGGTCGCCATTGGCCGGGATGAACTTCCCGAAGTGACGCGCGCCCTCGCCGCCGTGCCCGGAGTGGCCGAGTGCATGATCGTCTCCACGTGCAATCGGGTGGAGCTGATTACCTCGCTGGAATCCCGGGACGTCGACCTTGCCGCCTTCCTCTGCGGGCAGTTCGCATTGGATCCGGCGCTGCTCGCCGACCACGTCTATGTCCACCGCGATCAACAGGCGGTGCGGCACGTGTTCCGCGTGGCCTCGAGCCTGGATTCCATGGTGGTGGGTGAGCCGCAGATTTTAGGGCAGGTGAAGGAAGCATTCGCCACCGCGCGGACCGCAGGCACCGTGGGAGCGGAACTCGATCACCTGATGCAGGGAGCGTTCTCCGCGGCAAAGAAGGTTCGCTCGGAAACGGAAATCGGATCGAACTCGGTTTCGATTGCTTCGGTCGCGGTTGAGCTGGCGCGAAAAATTTTCGGGTCGCTGCAGGGACGCACCGTGTTCCTGGTGGGCGCGGGCAAGATGAGCGAGCTGGCGGCGCGGCACCTGCTGCAGCAGGGCGCGGGCACCATCCTGGTGACCAACCGCACCATCGAGCGGGCGCGGCGCATGGCAGAGCCGTTCAACGGCCGGGTGATTCCGTTTGAGCAGCTATACGACTCGGCGGCTGAAGCCGACATCATCATCACTTCCACCGGCGCGCCGCACCATATCTTCCGCCAGGAGCATGGCCAGGCGTTCCTGCATAAGCGGCGCAACCGCCCCATGTTCTTCATCGACATTGCCGTACCGCGGGATGTTGACCCCGCTTGCAACAAAATCGAGGGTCTGTTTGTTTACGATATCGACGACCTGCAGCAGGTTGCGGCAGCCCACATCGCCGAGCGCAAGAGTGTTGCCGCCGATGCGGAAACACTGGTCTCCGAGGAACTGGAGAAATTCCACCAGCGGCTGCGCACTGTCAACGTTGCGCCGGCAATTGTGGCCCTGCAGCGCCAGGCGGAAGAACTGCGGCAGGCGGAGCTGAAAAAAATTCACGCGCGGCTGGGCGCGCTCACTGCCGAACAATTGGCGGCGGTGGAGTCCTTGACACGCGGACTGGTTAACAAGTTCCTGCATCCTCCCATGCAGGCGTTGAAACAGGCGGCGCGCGAAAATGACGCGGTCCGCATGGAAGCTCTGTGCGAGACGTGGTCGCTGCCCGGGACGAACAACCAGGGTGGTCCCGAAGCCGTGACCGAGCCTGCGGCTTCGGAGCAGTCCAACACAACCTCCCCGGGCGCCCCCGCGCCGGATGCACAACCGAGCGTGGCAGGTCGCCGATGAAACTTCGCATAGGAAGCCGTGGTTCTCAACTCGCGCTTTGGCAGGCCAACTACATTGCAGACCTGCTGAGGGCCAACGATCATTCCGTGGAGATTGAGATCATCAAGACCACAGGCGATCGTCTGCAGGGCGTCACCTTCGCCCAGGTCGTGGCCGAATCCGGTAAGGCCAAGGGAATGTTCACCAAGGAAATCGAAGAGGCGCTGGCCGAAGGGCGCGTCGACCTGGCCGTGCATTCGCTCAAAGATTTGCCGACGGAATTGCCGGAGGGATTTGCGCTGGCGGCGACGCCAAAACGCGTGGATCCGCGCGACGTGCTGGTGTCAGTCAAATACGCCGATCTGGCCTCGCTGCCGCAGGGTGCGGTGGTGGGAACCAGCAGCCAGCGGCGACGCGCGCAACTCAAGGCGCTGCGGCCCGACGTGCAGGCGGTGGAGTTTCGCGGCAACGTGGACACGCGTCTTCGCAAGCTGGCTGAAGGGCAGGTGGACGCGATCCTGCTGGCTGCCGCGGGCCTCGATCGGCTGGGCAAGACCGAATGGGTACGGCAACGCCTCGACCCGAAGGATTTCTGTCCTGCAGCAGGACAGGGCTCGCTGGGTATCGAGTCACGCGAGGGCGACGCCGCGACCCTGGCTGTGCTGGCGTTTTTGAACGATGAGATGACGCGCTTTGCGGTGACGGCTGAGCGAGCCGCGCTGGCCGCGCTCGGCGGAGGCTGCCAGGTTCCCATCGGCATTCATTGCCGCGTGGCATCGGCCCAGGTGGGGCTGGTGGAGATCTTCGGAGTGGTTGCCGACCCGGCGACGGGACGGGCCATCCGCGCGCACGAAACGGCGCCGCGGCAGCGCACGGATCCCGAAAACCTGGGCCGCGTAATTGCGGGGAAGCTGTTGGACGCTGGCGCGCGTGAGATGCTGCCGGGCATTACCCTCGTTCCCGGCGGAGCGGACTGATGAGCCTGCCTCTGGCGGGCCGTCGCGTACTGGTGACGCGGGCCCGCCACCAGGCGGGCAAGCTGAGCCAGGGCCTGCGTGCCCTGGGAGCCGAGCCGGTTGAAGTTCCCATCCTCGAAATTCGGCCGCCAGAAAGCTTTGAGCCGCTCGATACTGCTCTGCGCCGCCTCGACCATTACGACTGGCTCATCGTGACCAGCGCCAACACGGTTCGCACCCTTGTGGAGCGCGGCGCGGCACTCGGCATTTCGCCGCGCGAAGGGAAGCTGCCGCAGGTAGCGGCCGTCGGAACAGCCACGGCAGATGCGGCCCGCGATGCGGGGTTTGAGGTCGCGCTGGTTCCCGAGAAGTATGTCGCTGAATCCCTCGTGAAAAGCCTCGCGGGCCGGGTGGCGCAAAGGCGCATCCTGCTGGCGCGAGCCGAAATTGCCCGGGATGTGATTCCCGATGCGCTCCGCGTCTCGGGGGCAACGGTCGACGTGGTCGATGCCTATCGAAACGTGCTGCCGGAGGCGGCACCGGCGCTACTGCGGGATGCTGTCTTCCGCGGCCTCCATGCGGCAACGTTTACCAGCTCGTCGAGCGTCACCCATCTGGCAGAAGCCGCTTCCGCTGCCCGGCTGGCGTTTCCGTTCGCGGGCGTGCCGGCGGTATCGATCGGGCCGGTGACAACGGCTACGTTGCGGGATCTCGACTGGGAGCCCGCGGCGGAAGCTGATCCGCATGACGTGCCGGGGTTGATTGCGGCCGTCGAGCGGGTACTCCAACGGCAGTAGCTGCCATCGATCTCCCCAACTGCCGGCTGGCGGCTGAGGACTTCACGCTGTCTCTCACGACCACCACGTCTTGTCCTTCGAGTGGCAGAGCGTCTCCAAATTGCAGTCCTTGCATTTGGGATTGCGCGCCACGCAGACCTGGCGTCCGTGATGGATCACCTGGTGCGAGAAGTCGATCCACTTCTCATGGGGCAGGATTTTCATCAGTTCCTGCTCGACTTCCTGTGGCGTGTCGCCCTTCGCGAGGTCGAGCCGGCGCGCGATGCGGAAGACATGTGTATCGACCACCACGCCCTCGGCCTTGCCGAAGCTCACCCCCAGAACCACATTGGCGGTCTTGCGCGCGGCGCCCGGAACGGTGATGAGCTCGTCGAGCGTTTGCGGAACCTTGCCGCCGAACCGCTCGGTGATGGCCTGCGCTGCGCCCTTCAGCGATTTCGATTTGTTGTTGAAGAAGCCCGTCGTCCGGATCAGTTCAATCAGCTCGGGAATCTCCGCCGCGGCCATCGCAGCCGGGGTAGGGAAGCGCTTGAACAGCGCGGGCGTGACCATGTTCACGCGCACGTCGGTGCACTGCGCGGAGAGGATCGTGGCGACGAGCAGCTCCCACGGCGAGTGGTGATTCAGGGCGCACACCGCGTTGGGGTAAGCCTCGTCCAGCGCCTTAAGGATTTCCTTCACCCGCGCCGGCGACCGGTCTCCGCCGAGTGCTTTTGTGCGAGCCACGGCATTGCGTGCGGCTGGAGCGCCGGACTTTCCTGAGCTAGCGGGTTTCTTTTGCGATTTTTTGGCAGGATGGGCGGCCGGCATGATTGGAGTGTAATTCGCCGGCGTGGTCACGACGCGTGTCACGGCGCGAGGGGCGTGGTACCGCCTGACTCGAAACTCGCGAAGCACTCCTCGATGCCGTATTGATTGTCGCCGAGCCTGTAGACCGCGTAGGTCGAACGTTCTGATCCGGCAACGCGGCCCATGATCTCCACGTGCTCCCGTTCGACACCGCGGCAAACGGTCATTACCGGGTCGGGATCGAGCAGATCGGCGAGCCGTTTCCAAGCCGCCTCAAATGTAAACGCCGGAAAATCCCGTTCGAATGCAGAACCGACCGCTTCAGGGGGATAGAAAACCACTCGGCGAGGAGAGATATTCAGCCGCGCAAGCGTCTGTTCCAGTTCGACGGTTCGAGATCCCCAACAGGTCTGGCAGCTCGTACCTCGACAGACTGTGCACGCGGGATCTGCGAGGAAGCCCTTGCACTCAGGGCAATCAATAGTCCTCTGGCCGCCGCAGGTTTTGCATTTTCGGCCCAACAGGCCGGATTTTCCCTTCGCTCCGCACGTCTCGCAGATCAGCTTTCCGTCATTGTCGCACCGCGGACAAATGCAGCCGCAGGTGCCATATCCTGCGTACCCGTACCTCTTGATGTGCTGCGCGTGCAGATCAGCGCAATCATGACAGGGAAAGGCCGGCATCGCACACTCCCACGCGGCTGAAAATCAGTCCTTGCCACAAAGTATGACAGGTGTGCGCCGGCTGTCCTGTGAGTTACATCACCGTGGGTTGGTGTGAGTGCCGAGGCAGAAATCGCTGAAGACCGAGCACAGCGCATCGTCGAGAGCGCTTAGACCTTTCCGCTGGCCCAGGCCGCGAGTTGTTCGATCTGCATTCTCAGCCCGATAAAGAACTGCCCGAGCAGCGCATCTCTGCGAAATCTTTTTTCGAGCTTAATGACCGGCATGATCACACGTCGGCCAGCCGCCTCAGGTGCCCGCTGCCCGCGCTGGCCGCCGCTGGTCGCGCTCGCTTCCGATGGACGCCTTCAGCGCGGCGGCTACATTGCCGCTGATATCGTCCTGAATGGCCAGGATGTCGCTCTTGGGGCGATCATAGGTTTCGGTCCAGATGACGAAACCGCTGCTCGCGCGGATCAGCCGCACGTCCACTCGCACCCACGTACCCGATTTGCGCACGCTGCCGTCAAGCAAATAATCCACACCCAGGGCACGCGCCGCGTCGGATGCCGATACCCGCTTGCCCTTCAGAGCAAACGAAGATGTCGGGGGAGGCACCTGGAATCCAGGGACCTTGCTGAGCTTGTCGATCAGCTCTTCCGTAACTCCATCGGCGAACTCCTCGTCCTTCATTCCCGGCGTCAGGTCAAGGATTGGCAGCACCGCAACGCTGGTCGAAGCGCGAGCGGCAGTAGCCGGCGCATGGCTGGCATGGGGGACGGGACGGCGAGGAAGCAGGTAAACGCCGACCGCGGCACAAATGGTCAGCGCCAAAGCTGCGATCCACGCCCACCTGCTCCGCAGAATGTGCGGCCGGTCAGGGTCATGGGGCCCGCTCGCCGCCTGCCCGACAATATTCGGCTCTGATTCGGATTCCTGCGTAACTTGAGCCACCATGCGGTAGCCAAGCCGCGGAACGGTTGCGATGTATGTTGGATTCTTTGGGTCATCACCGAGCACGCGGCGCAATGTGGTCACTGCCTGGTACACCGAGTCAGACGAAACGGCCACACCGGCCCACACGTGGTTCAGCAGTTGGTCGATGCTTACGATCTCATTTGGCCGTTGCGCCAGCCCCAGCAGCAGCCGCATTGTGCGCTCTTCCAGCCGCACCGTTTCGCTGCCGCGGGTGATCTCGCAGAGCGCCGGGGAAACGCGCCAATCGCCGATGCGAAGGATTGTAGGGACTCTGGCACCCATGCGCGATGGTCCTCGCTCGCCCGCTCCCGATTGTAGCAACGCGGTGGCTGCAACCTTTCCCGGCAGATTTCAGAAGTTTTCAGAGCATTTCAGATGCGCTTCAGGACTTCCGGACAGCGAATTCGCTATCCCTTGACCATGCACGAGACCGGAGGAACCGAAATGCCTGCAACTGCAACCGTAGCCGCGAAGAAGGGTAGTGCCCTGCGCGCGATTGGAATTGGCGGCCTGCTCGCCGGAACGCTCGATCTGACGCAGGCGTCCATCCTTTTCGGAGTTCGTGTGCCCCTCGTCATCGCCGCAGGTCTGTTGGGACGGAGCGCTCTGCACGGCGGCGCCGGAATTTTTGCCTTGGGGGTCCTGCTTCACTTTTTCATCGCCATCTCAGCGGCCGCAACTTACTACGCAGCAAGCCGCCGCCTGCCGTTCCTGGCGGAGAACTGGCTAATCTGCGGCCTCTTCTTTGGCGCGGCGGTCGAAATCGTCATGAACCTGATCGTGCTGCCGCTCTCAGCGTTGCATGATGCCGGACCCTACCAATGGCGCGATTTGGTCCTGGGGCTTGGAGTCCATATGATCGTGATCGGTTTGCCGATTGCGTATTGTTTGCGGCGATTCGGAAGATAGCGGCTACAGCTTTCCGTTCACCCATGCCGCGAGCTGTTCGAACTGCATCCGCAATCCGATAAAGAATTGCCCGAACAGGGCATATTCCGCGCTGACTTCATCGAAGCGCATCTCGTAGATGAGCTTTTTGAAGACAACCGGATCATCGGCGAAGAGGTCGACGCCCCACTCCCAGTCATCCATGCCGATGGATCCGGTGATGATCTGACGGACGACGTCGCCATAGCGGCGGCCGATCATGCCGTGCTCGTGCATCATGCGCTGGCGTTCCGGGAAGGGGACCATGTACCAATTCTTCTGCTCGTCGCGCTTGCGGTCCATGGGATAGAAGCAGAGGTATTTCGATTCGGGCACGGGGGGCCATAGGCGGGGCTTCATGGCTTCAGCTCCGCGCGCGAGCGAGCCCTGAACTTCCGCATTCCACTCCGGCGAGTGCTGCGGGTGGCCCTTTGCCGCGGCGGCTTCATAGGTTTTGCGAGTGGACTCGTACAGCCCCAGTTCCACGACCGAAACATAGGAGTGGGCAGGCGAGAGAAAGTCGTAGAGCGCAGTCTGCGCGAGCGCCAATTCGATCCCGTTCAGCGCTTCGAACGAATCGCGGAAGTGCAGCAGGATGAGGTCGCCCTTGTGCCCTAACTGCGAGAACAGGGCCGTCTGTACCTTGCCGTTCGCATCCTTCTCAAGTGACTTCAGCAGCGTCGTAAACTCGTCCACCAGGCGCGTGCGTTCGCCGGGCGCGCAGCCCCGCCAGGCCTTCCAGTCGAAGCGAAAGAACTGGTGGAGTGTGCTGGCGCCTTCAAGCGTAAGGGGGACGGGCGGAAAGTCGGACAACGGGCACCTCGGCGTGGATGGGATCAAATTTCATGGTAGCAAAGCGCTGAGCGCGCCATGGATGTGGGTGTCCCTGTTCGTCGGGGCGGCTACCACCTAAGGGGCAGTGCGTAATTGCCCGATCTCCCGCATACTAAGGCCACATTCACAAGGGATTGGATCGAGGGAGCGGGGGAGCTTAAGGGCATCGGGGGACACCCCCGATGCCCAGGCGCACCGCGAGCGACGGAGTAATCGTGGCCGATCGATCTGGTACTACGTCGCTTGCCTTTAGCGGCTCGCGTATTTTGACTCTCTGCCTGCGGTTGCCGGATGTTTCTGTGCAACCGCCAATCCGGCGCACGGCGCCTTCAGTCCTATCTCCGTTCAGCCGCAATTCGGTACTGCCGCGTCCTCCGGGACTGACAGCAGGCGTGGCCCTATATACTGAAATTCGCGCATGAGCGAACGGATTCTCGCCTATCTGGTCCAATTCATAACGCACCTTATCGAGGCCGGCGGCTACCCGGCCATCGTTGGGCTACTCGCTCTCAATTCCGGCGGCATTCCCATTCCCTCTGAGATCATCCTTCCATTTTCGGGATATCTGGCTTACCTGGGTCGCTTCAACCTGTTTCTTGTGGCGACGGCGGGAATGGTCGGCTGCAACATTGGTTCGGCGATCGCCTATTGGATCGGTGCGCGGGGCGGTCGCCCGCTGGTGGAGCGGTACGGCCGCTGGGTCTTGATGAGCCAGCATGACCTGGATCGCATGACCTGGTTTTTTGACCGTTACGGATCGATCGCAATCCTGCTCGGCCGCATGATGCCCGTGGTGCAGACGTTTGTGGCATTCCCGGCGGGAATCGCGAAGATGTCGCGCGTGCGGTTTCACGTCTACACTTCTCTTGGGTCCTGGATCTGGTATTTCTGCCTGGCATGGGCGGGCAGAAAACTGGGCGAGGCATGGAATACCGATCCGCGTCTCGAGCAGGCTTTCCACCGCTTCCACCTGGTGGTTGAGATCGCTCTGCTTGCAGCGATTGTCTGGTTTGTCTGGTCGCACGTGCGGCGCGCGAGACACGCAGAAGCGGGAAGGGTGGATCAAGCCTGAACGCGCAGTGCTCACTTCCGATTTCGCTTCATTCCCTGAGTGGGCAGTTTCAATGAATGTTATTCAACGAAAGAAGGGTTAGGAAATACGATGTCTCCTGAACAGCAAGGCGGCCAAAAGACCGCTGAGAAGGTTGCGCCCGCCAAGGGCAAGCTGGGTGTGATGGTGGTCGGCCTGGGCGCCGTGTCCACCACAATGATTGCGGGCGTAGAGGCAGTGCGCCGCGGGCTGGCCAAGCCCATTGGATCGCTGACGCAAATGGGTACGATCCGGCTCGGCAAGCGGACCGACAACAATTCACCGTTGATCAAAAACTTTGCTCCACTGGCCGATTTGAACGACATCGTGTTCACGGGCTGGGACATATTCGAAGACAACGTCTACGAGAGCGCAGCCCACGCAAAGGTTCTTGAAAAGGAGACGCTGGAACAACTGCGGCCCTACCTTGAGACCGTTACGCCGCTGCCCGCGGTCTTCGATCAGTACTACGTGAAGCGCCTGCACGGCACGCACGTGAAAAAGGGCAAGAACAAGATGGACCTGGCGAACCAGGTGCGGGAAGATATCCGCAATTTCCGCAAGAAGGTCGACCGCATGGTGATGATCTGGTGCGGATCGACGGAGATTTTCCTCGAGCCCACTGAAGTCCACAAGACCATCGAGTCGTTCGAGAAGGGTCTGGAGAAAGACGACATCGGCATTGCGCCGTCGCAGATTTATGCGTATGCCGCGCTGACCGAAGGGGTGCCCTTTGCCAACGGCGCGCCGAACCTCACGGTCGACCTGCCGTGCATGATCGAGCTCTCGAAGAAGAACAATGCTCCGATCTGCGGCAAGGATTTCAAGACCGGGCAGACGTTCATGAAGACGGTGCTCGCGCCGGCGTTCAAGACGCGCATGCTGGGGGTGTCAGGGTGGTACTCGACCAACATTCTCGGCAACCGCGACGGCGAAGTGCTCGACGATCCGGAGTCGTTCAAGACCAAGGAAGAGTCGAAGCTGGGCTCGCTCGAATACATCTTTCAGCCGGAACTTTACCCGGATCTCTACAAGGACATCTTCCACAAGGTGCGGATCAACTACTATCCGCCGAGAGGCGACAACAAGGAAGGCTGGGACAATATCGATATTTTTGGATGGCTCGGCTATCCCATGCAGATCAAGGTGGACTTCCTCTGCCGCGACTCGATTCTGGCAGCGCCGATTGCGCTGGACCTGGTGTTGTTCCTCGACCTGGCGCAGCGCTCGCCCGAGCTGCGCGGCATCGGCATCCAGGAGTGGCTGAGCTTCTATCTCAAGTCGCCGCAGACGCGCGAGGGCCTCTATCCCGAGCACGATCTGTTCATCCAGTCCATGAAGCTCAAGAACACGCTGCGCCACATCATGGGCGCGGACCTGATCACCCACCTCGGACTTGAGTACTACGACTAACCACCTGCGGTGGGGCTGACTGCCTCCCCCGGGTCGGTCCCTCAGATGTATTACGCAGAGAAGCCCCATTCGCGAGAGTGGGGCTTCGGCTATTCAGGCCACAGGATCGTGATTGTGCCGCGGTTTGCGTCGGCTGTGATCACGGCGGGCCGGCCGTCGCGCGTGAGCGGACCAAGTGCGATGCCGCCCCATCCGCCTGCAATGGGAATCGACGCGGAGGTATATCCCGCGTTGCCACGGCGCTCGAACAGCAGCAGCGTGTTGCTTTGCGCGCATCCGACCGCGATGACTTGCCTGCCGCTGCCCAGACTGCCGGCTGTGATGGCATTCGGGCCGCGGCACCCCTTCAGCGGTAGAGAAGGCCCGGGCTGGCGCGTGAACCCGCCGCGTCCGTCGCCGGTGAGGATCGTCAGGACGTCCTGGCTCTCGTCGGGCAGATCGCGCTGATACGGGATGATGGCCAGATCGTCCTTGCCATCTTTATTCAGATCGCCCACAAACATCTCCCACGGCTTGCCGCCTGCGGCAAAGGGCGAGCCGGGCGCCTCGTGGAATCCGCCCTTGCCGTCGCCGAGCAGAACGGTGACGGTTCCGTCGTCCAGATTGGTGGTGACAATGTCGGGATGGCCGTCGTGGTTGAAGTCGGCGGTGCGGAGGCGCTCGTAGGGGCGATGGCCGGTGGGAAAGAACCGGCCCGGAAGGCTCAGCCCGCCATGGCCGTCGCCGATGAGCAACTGGACCTGGTTGTGGCCCCAACTGTCGGTCATCACGTCCGGTTTGCCGTCACCGTCGAAGTCGGCCACGGCGACTCCATGCGGATGCGGGAAGCTGTGCACGTCAAATGGCGAGCCGGGTGCGGGACGGAATCCGCCTTTGCCATCGCCGAGGAGGATGGTGATGTAAGGCGTCTGGTGGTTGGGAATGACAAGGTCGAGATTCCCGTCGCCGTTCATGTCGGCGATGCCCAGGTCGTTCGGCTGGCCGCCTGCGGCAAAGGGCGAGCCGGGTGCCGGAGTGAATTTGCCGCGACCATCGCCGAGAAGCACCGTGAGCGTGCCGCTGTCGGCGTTGGTCACCAGAATGTCGGGATTGCCGTCGCGGTTGATGTCGGCGATCGACATCCAGCGCGGGCCTCGGCCACCGGTCGGGATGGTTTGCTGCCGGAAGTGGGGTACGGCTGTGTCGCCGGAGAGGGCGGCGATGGCTGGGACGAGTAGTGCGAGGCCCAGAAGCTTCATGGCTGACCTCCCGGATACGGGCAATGCGCGGCAGGAAGAAAGAGACGGAGTAGAAACCGGCGCGATGGTTTGACGCTGAGAAGCGCCTCACGGCGAGCGGTCAACGCACTAAGACGCCTCGCGAATACGCGATCTCCCGCATTCAGCTTTGAGGCGGCTCTCTCCGCCGAGCTTCTGGAACACTTCACAGTCGCAGCGGGCGCCGTTCGCGCGGAAGTATCCGATCACGTCCTGCAGATCGTTCAGGTCGATCGCGAGATCGCGCAGGATGCGAATGGTGGTTGCGAAGGAATGGCCGTATACGATGCGCGGCTGCGCGGGGTCGGCAGGGCAGAGTCGGTCGTCGAGCCGCTCGAAGAAGCGCGATCGCTCGAGCGCGCCCATGATGTCCGAGCTTACAGGGCCGATGGTCTCGGGATCGTTCAACCAATCGTGAGGCATGGGAGCGGAGCTAGCGGGGTGAGCAAGTCAGCGCGACTGCCGGAGCTACATGGCCGGCTTGACGGGCTTCTTCTGGTCAGGTTCAACGGTGCCGGACTGGATCTCGGACTGACGGTCCATCCACTCGTCGAGGCGGCTGCGCTTAAAGCGCCAGCGATTGCCCAGCTTGAAGGCGGGTACAAAGCCCTCGGAAGCGTACTTGTACAGGGTATCGGGCGAGATGCCCAGGTAATCCGAAGCCTGGCGGATGTCCATGACCTCGCGCACTTCGGGGACGAGAAGGTTAGAGCGGGCAGCATTGCGCATAGCAGCCTCCGGAGTGAGCGGGATTGTTCCGGCAGACCTGCCGGTGTTCTTGTATATATCGCGGTTTTGGGGGGAAGTTCAAG
>Ga0134126_10003215_pt1 | contig 20438 bp, 24 predicted proteins | sample KB31752_FD_96881 | JGI IMG/M metagenome (GOLD analysis project Ga0134126, IMG submission 96881) | Terrestrial soil microbial communities with excess Nitrogen fertilizer from Kellogg Biological Station, Michigan, USA - KB3-175-2 | ecosystem: Environmental > Terrestrial > Soil > Unclassified ... | reverse complement strand
CTTCCCGCACCGCGGTCACGTGCGACAGCTTCTCGCCGTCTTGCTCATGGCTTTCGGGGCTCGCCGAAAACCATGAAAGAAAGACACAATGTTTGATATCCATCGCGTTGAACTCGATTGGGGTGGCCGCAAGCTAACCCTCGAGACAGGCCGCGTAGCGCGCCAGGCCGACGGCGCCGTGCTCGCCACCTACGGCGAGACCACCGTGCTCGCCGCCGTCGTAGCGGCCAAGCAGCCAAAGGAGGGAATCGATTTCCTTCCGCTCACCGTCAACTATACAGAAAAATATTACGCCGCTGGTCGTATCCCCGGCGGCTACTTTAAGCGCGAGCGCGGTCCGACCGAAAAGGATACATTGACCTCGCGGTTGATAGACCGCCCGATCCGCCCGCTGTTCGCCGAAGGCTGGCGTTGCGATACCCAGGTGACGGTCACCGTACTTTCGCACGACATGGAGAACGATCCCGACATCGTCGGCATGGTTGCGGCCTCCGCCGCGCTCACACTGTCCGGCGCCCCATTCATGGGCCCGATCGGCGGCGCCCGCGTCGGCTTTATCAACAACGAGTACGTGCTTAATCCGGCACTCGACGAGATGCCGGAAAGCCAGCTCGATCTCGTTATCGCCGGCACCAATGACGCGGTGATGATGGTGGAATCGGAAGCCAAAGAGCTGTCCGAAGAGATCATGCTCGGTGCCGTGATGTTCGGCCACCGGCACTTCCAGCCAGTGATCGAGGCTATCATCAAGCTCGCTGAAAAAGCTGCAAAGGAGCCGCGCGAACTGGCCGTTCCGGACCACAAAGCGCTGGAGCAGGAAATCCTCGGCCTCGCCGAAAAGGACCTGCGCGCCGCCTACTCGATCGTGAAGAAGCAGGACCGCCAGGACGCCGTTGCCGCCGTGAAAGAAAAGGTGATGGCACATTTCTTCCCGGAAGGTGCCGAGCCAAAATACGACAAGCTCGCGGTTGCCGGCGTGTTCAAGGAGCTCGAAGCCAAGATTGTGCGTTGGAACATCCTCGACACCAACAAGCGTATCGACGGCCGTGACCTCAAGACTGTGCGCCCGATCGTCGCGGAAGTCGGCGTACTGCCACGTACCCATGGTTCAGCACTGTTCACCCGCGGCGAGACTCAGGCGCTGGTGGTGGCGACGCTCGGCACAGCCGAAGACGAGCAGTTCATCGACGCGCTGCAGGGAACGTACAAAGAGACATTCCTGCTGCATTACAACTTCCCGCCTTATTCGGTAGGTGAAACCGGACGCGTCGGCGCGCCCGGTCGCCGCGAAATCGGCCATGGCAAGCTCGCCTGGCGCGCAATCCATCCTATGCTACCGGCGCCGGCCGAGTTCCCCTACACCATCCGCGTCGTCTCCGAGATCACCGAGTCGAACGGCTCTTCGTCGATGGCATCCGTCTGCGGCTCTTCGCTGGCGTTGATGGACGCGGGCGTGCCGCTCAAGCGGCCGACAGCCGGCATCGCCATGGGCCTCATTCTCGAAGACAAGCGCTACGCCGTGCTCTCCGACATCCTCGGCGACGAGGATCACCTCGGCGACATGGACTTCAAGGTCGCGGGTACCGAAAACGGCGTCACCTCGCTGCAGATGGACATCAAGATCGCTGGCATCACCGAGGAAATCATGAAGGTCGCGCTCGCGCAGGCGAAGGACGGCCGCATGCATATCTTGGGTGAAATGGGCAAGGCGCTCACTGCTGCCCGCGCCGAGCTGGGCGAGCACGCCCCGCGTATCGAGATGTTCAAGATCCCGACTGACAAAATCCGCGAGGTGATCGGCACCGGTGGCAAGGTGATCCGTGAGATCGTCGAAAAGACCGGCGCCAAGATCAATATCGAGGACGATGGCTCGGTGAAGGTCGCTTCAGCGGACGGCGAGTCGATCAAAGCGGCTATCAACTGGATCAAGTCGATCGCGTCGGATCCGGAAGTCGGCCACATCTACGAAGGCACCGTCGTGAAGGTCATGGACTTCGGCGCCTTCGTGAACTTCTTCGGCGCCAAGGACGGCCTGGTGCATATCAGCCAGCTCGCACCGCGCCGCGTCAATAAGGTCACTGATGTCGTCAAGGAAGGTGACAAAGTGAAGGTAAAGCTGCTCGGTGTGGACGAACGCGGCAAGGTCCGCCTCTCTATGAAGGCAGTCGATCAGGCCACCGGCGAGGACATCGAAGGCAAGCAGCGGCCCGAAGGCGGTGAGCAGCCGCAGGCGGCCCAGGGCGGCGCCGAGTAATCTTCAATCAGCGCAATGAACCCAGAAAGGGCGGCTTAACGCCGCCCTTTCTTTTTGGGCATTTCGTCCTGCAGCCAGCGGCAAATGCCGCCACCGATCACGCCGCCCAGGATGGGGGCGACCCAAAACAGCCACAGTGCGTTGAGCGCCTGCGACCCACCAAAGATCGCCGTTGCGGTCGAACGTGCTGGATTGAGCGAAGCATTCGATATCGGTATGGCGACAAGATGAAACATGGTCAGCGCGAGGCCGATCGCAATCGGTGCGAACCCAGCTGGCGCACCTTTTGAAGTCGCGCCGACGATTACCACCAGGAACAGTGCGGTGATCACAGTCTCCGTGAGGAACACGACGCCCATAGAGAATCCGCCACCGCCATAGAGGTTGGAAATCTGGGCGAACGTATTCCACTTGATGGGCGGCGCGCCGGTGAGCACAAGATAAAAAACACCCGCCGCCGCCGCGCCGCCGAGCACCTGAACGGCAATGTAAGCCGGTGCGCGGTCGGCCGGAAAACGTCCTGCAACCACCAGTCCACAGGTTACCGCCGGATTGAAGTGCGCTCCCGAAATGTGCCCGACAGCAAAGGCCATCGCCATGACCGACAAGCCGACCGCAAACGCGATAGCTATCAGACCCGCCTGTGGCGCCGAAAACAACGCGGAGCCGCAGACGGCACTAACGAGTGAAAACGTTCCGATAAATTCCGCCGCCAGATGCCGGTACATTGCGACAAACCTCCCCAAGCTTGAACGATACGTCAAAATCGAATCCCTCATGCCGTGCTTCAAGAACCGGTCGGCAAGAGAGCGTTATTCTCCGTTTTCACTGGCGCCGGCCTTAAGCGCATCCGGCTGCGGCATGGCGATGACGTTGTAGCCCGAATCGACGAAGTGAATTTCACCCGTCACGCCGGTGGAAAGGTCGGAGAGAAGATAGAGACCCGCGCCACCCAATTCCTCAAGCGTGACGCCGCGCCCGAGCGGGGAGTATTTTTGTTGGAACGCAAACATGAAGCGCGCATCGGTAATCCCTGCCCCAGCTAGTGTACGGATGGGACCGGCCGAAATAGCGTTGACGCGGATTTTTTGAGGCCCGAAATCGACGGCAAGGTAGCGCACCGAGGCTTCCAGTGCAGCCTTGGCTACGCCCATCACATTGTAATTCGGCATTGCGCGCTGCCCGCCATTGTAGGTGAGTGTCACCATTGCGCCGCCGTTCGGCATTAGCGCGGCGGCGCGCCTTGCAGCTTCGGTAAAGGCGTAGCAGGAGATCACCATCGTGCGGATGAAGTTCTCGCGCGTGGAATCGGCGTAATGGCCTTTCAATTCATTCTTGTCGGAAAAGGCGACGGCATGCACGAGGAAGTCCATCGTGCCCCATTGCTTCTTGATTTCGGAAAATACGGTGTCAACAGAGGCAATATCCTCGACGTCGCAGGGCATCACGAATGACGAGCCCGCCTCCTCGGCCAGAGGCTTCACGCGCTTGGCCAGCGCGTCACCTTGATAGGTAAAGGCGAGCTTCGCGCCGTGCTGCGCGAGTGTCTTCGCTATCCCCCAGGCGATCGAGTGGTCATTGGCGACCCCTATGATCAGCCCGCGTTTGCCCTCCATCAGCCCCGGCATTCTCGGCCTTTCCGTCACCGTGCCCGGCTTGCACCGGATATTCTGCGCTCGTTGTCCCGCTTCTCTACTCAAAGACGTGGATGGCCGGGACGAGCCCCGGCCATGCGGTCACCTACTATTTTTAGTACCTCATCAATCACGCATCCAACCGCTTGAAGACGACCGACGCGTTAGTGCCGCCAAAACCGAAAGAATTCGACAGCACACAGCCGAGTGCGACATTGTCCTTGCGCTCGCGCACGATCGGAATGTCGGCGAAGGCGGGATCGAGGTTTTCAATATTGGCGCTTTCGCAGATGAATCCGCTCTGCATCATCAGCAGCGAGTAGATCGCCTCCTGCACGCCAGTCGCGCCGAGAGAGTGGCCGGTGAGCGACTTGGTGGCGGAGATCGGCGGGCACTTAGCGCCGAAGACCTCGCGAATAGCTTCGATCTCCTTGATATCACCAATCGGCGTCGAAGTGGCGTGCGGGTTGATGTAGTCAACCGGCACTTTCACATTCTCAAGCGCCATGTTCATGCAGCGCACCGCGCCCTCGCCCGACGGCGCAACCATGTCGTAGCCGTCGGAGCTGGCCCCATAACCGGCGACTTCGGCATAAATTTTGGCGCCACGTGCCTTCGCGCGCTCAAACTCTTCCAGCACCAATACGCCGGCGCCACCGGCGATGACGAAACCGTCACGATCCTTGTCGTAGGCACGCGATGCTTTTTCCGGCGTCGCGTTGAACTTCGACGACATTGCACCCATCGCATCGAACAGCACGGAGAGCGACCAATCCAATTCCTCGCAGCCGCCGGCAAATATGAGATCCTGCTTGCCCCATTGAATCAATTCTGCGGCGTTTCCGATGCAGTGGTTTGAGGTCGCGCACGCCGACGAGATTGAATAGTTTACGCCCTTGATCTTGAACCAGGTGGCAAGCGTCGCGGACGCTGTCGACGACATCGCTTTCGGTACGGCAAACGGGCCGACACGCTTTGGTCCCTTGCTGCGCGCGGTATCAGCGGCCTCGATAATCGCGCGGCACGACGGCCCGCCCGATCCCATCACGATGCCGGTACGCTCGTTCGAAACATCTGCGTCCTCGAGGCCGGAATCCCGGATCGCCTGCTCCATCGCGACGTGGTTCCAAGCGGCTCCGCCACCAAGAAAGCGCATCGCGCGGCGATCAACCACTTCTTCCGGATCGAGCCGCGGTGCACCGTGCACCTGGCAGCGGAAGCCGAGTTCTGCGTATTTGTCGGCACGCACGATGCCGGATTTGGCTTCGCGCAGGCTCGCCAAAACTTCCTGCGTATTGTTGCCGATGGACGAGACGATGCCCATTCCGGTGACGACGACACGTCGCATGATGATATGATCCTTAAAATCCCGGCGGTTTATCGTTGATTGGGCCACAGATTGGCCGCCCGAGGCAATTCCGCAAGGCCTCCAAGCTCAGGCGCTGCCCGGCTGCAAAGCTTCGTCCTGCTTAAACAATCCGACTTTGAGATCGCTGGCGCGGTAGATGATATTACCGTCCGCGGATAGCCAGCCATCGGCAATGCCCAATACGAGCTTTGAACGCATGACACGCTTGATATCGATGCCGTAGATCACCTTCTTCACGGTCGGCAGCACCTGGCCCGAGAACTTCACCTCTCCGAGACCAAGCGCCCTGCCCTTTCCTGGCGCGCCAAGCCAGCCAAGGAAAAAACCGACGAGCTGCCACAGTGCGTCGAGACCGAGGCACCCGGGCATCACCGGATCGCCCTTGAAGTGGCAAAGGAAGAACCAAAGGTCAGGCTTTACGTCGAGCTCGGCACGAATGAGGCCTTTGCCGTGCTCGCCGCCTTCTTCCTTGATTTCTGCGATACGATCGAACATCAGCATCGGCGGCAACGGCAGCTGCGCATTGCCCGCGCCGAAAAGTTCGCCACGGCCGCAGGCCAGCAGATCTTCATATTCGAAGCTGTGCCGCCGCGGTTCCATCGTGATCGCATCCCCTTGTTTGGGGCTTGGCTGAATTCCCATGCCCGAGTTGGTAACATACCAAACTTAGCGGGCAAAGATGGCGGGACCCGGTGACCATCGTGAATTCGCTCATGAAACCCACGAGAATATGGTCTTTCCATCAACTGCGAGGCGGTTGCATCTGGAAGGGTGTTTTCGTATATAAATGCAAAGGTTTCTAGCTGGTCCGTGCGTCGGACCGGCTGTTCAGGTGTGAAGGAAAATGACGCCAACGCGTGCTTCCGTGATACCGAAGGTAGTAACCGATGCCGGCCATTCGCCGGATCGATCGGTCCTCACCGGCTGCCCATGGCATGACGTGAAGGCCATGCTGCGTGAGGTCGGATTGCGTCCGACTCGTCAGCGCATGGCGTTGGGCTGGATTCTCTTCGGCAAAGGCGATCGCCATCTCACCGCCGAGATGCTCTACGAAGAAGCGACGCGCGCGAAAGTGCCGGTCTCGCTCGCAACAATTTACAACACGCTGCATCAGTTCACGGAAGTCGGACTTCTCCGTCAGGTCGCGGTCGATGGATCGAAGGCCTATTTCGATACCAATGCGACGGCGCACCATCATTTCTTTGTCGAAGGCGAAGATGAGGTACTCGACATCCCGGATGCCGAGGTGATTATCGGCAAGGCACCAACCCCGCCCGAGGGGTACGAGATCGCGCGCGTTGACGTGGTCGTGCGGCTGCGCCGGAAACGCTGAAGGTAAGACCTTCAGCAATCGTGGATTTTTGTTTGAATGGCCGGGCCTGTCCCGGCCTTTGCGTTGTAAGGCTACCGTGCGCGAGTTAGTCCACTTTCTCGTTCGGATAGGCACCCCACAAGCGTTCCTGCCGGATGTAACCTTCAAAACCCTTCCCGCTGAATTGGCACCAGCTGCCATTGCAGGACTTGAGCGCTCCAAGCACGCCGGATTGCAGTCTGGCGGCGACGGTGGACTCGATATCCGCGCTCTCGAACAGTGGCACGAGTTCGTCCTTCGTCTTAGGAAGCACCATTGCTGTACGCTTACCGGATAACAATGAATGATAGACCCAGCCTTCGGCGCCTTCCCAATCTCGGATACGCCGCCAGTTTTCAAATTCGGCCGTAATTTCGACCGGCATGCCCGCATGGGTATAGACCCATCGCACCTCTTGGTCCTTATTCGGACCAGAGCGAACGTTGACTCGGTCGGATTTGAGGCTGACGAAACGCGGGATTGGAAGGCCGCTGACCGAGCCGGTGGCGACCTCGCCCGCCGACTGGGCAAGGTGGGGCTGCAATGCCACGATGCTAGCCGCCAGTGCGCAGGCGCCCAGCGTGGTCCGGAAGCTTTGTCTTGTTAGGGTCATCTGGTAGGAAAAAGTACGGATTTCGCCCGACACGCAGTGTCGGCGACCACGGTTAAAGAGGGCTAAATCGGCGCTTTCACGGCGGTACCGCCCCTAATTTCTGTAGTGAGAGTCGATGGCGAAGACGAAAAAGCCGCTGGTTATTGTGACGCGCAAGCTGCCCGATTCTGTCGAGCTGCGCATGCGGGAACTTTTTGATACCCGCCTCAATCCCGACGACAGACCGATGACACAAAGTCAGCTCGCCGAAGCGGTAAAGACCGCAGATGTCCTGGTGCCAACAGTCACCGACCGGATCGATGCCTCGGTGCTTAGCAAGTCAGGCGAGCAGCTCAAGCTTATCGCCAATTTCGGCAACGGCGTCGATAACATCGACGTAGCTACGGCCATTCAACGTGGAATAACGGTCACCAACACACCGGGTGTCCTCACCGAGGACACTGCGGATATGACAATGGCACTGATCCTCGCGGTTCCTCGCCGGCTGGTGGAAGGCTCTCACGTCCTGACGGCCGACAAAGACTGGACCGGTTGGTCGCCGACCTGGATGCTTGGGCACCGTATCTGGGGCAAGCGTCTCGGCATTATCGGCATGGGGCGGATCGGTCAGGCCGTCGCCCGACGCGCGCGCGCGTTTGGATTGCAAATCCACTATCACAACCGGCGACGGGTAGCGCCCAAGATCGAACAGGAACTAGACGCGACCTATTGGGAAAGTCTCGACCAGATGCTGGCGCGGATGGATATCGTATCGGTCAATTGCCCGCACACACCGGCGACTTATCACCTGCTTTCGGCACGCCGTCTCAAGATGCTGCGGCCGGAGGCCTACATCGTGAACACGTCGCGTGGTGAGGTGATCGACGAAAACGCGCTTGCGCGGCTTATTGAGACTGGCGACATTGCCGGCGCCGGGCTCGACGTATTTGAGCATGAGCCGGCGGTCAATCCAAAGTTGGTGAAGCTCGCGCGTGCGGGAAAGGTCGTGCTCTTGCCCCATACAGGATCGGCGACGATTGAAGGCCGCATCGACATGGGCGAAAAAGTCATCATCAACATCAGGACTTTCATGGACGGCCATAGGCCGCCCGATCGTGTCCTACCCTCGATGCTGTGACAGGTCCTTGATCGTCGGCCTAATGCCGTTGAGCGGATTGTTGGGATCCCAAGCGTAGCTCAGCGTCTCGAAACGCATCGAGCGAGCGTCGACCATAAGTAGGCGGCCAACCAGACCTTCGCCAAAGCCGACGATTTCGCGGATTACCTCCAGCGCCATCAGCGAGCCGAGCACGCCCGGCAGCGCACCGAGGATCCCGGCCTCGGCGCAGGCGGGCACGGTGCCGGGCGGCGGAGGCTCGGGAAACAAACAACGATAAGTGGGATTTGGCGTACCCGTCACGGACTTCTCGTGTGCCCGTATGGATGTAAGCGACCCATCGAATGTTCCGACTGCGGCCGTGACGAGTGGCTTCTTCGCGAAATAACAGGCGTCGGAGAGGAGATAACGCGTCGCGAAATTATCGGAGCCATCGGCGATGACGTCGTAGTCTTTGATCACATCGAGCGCATTCGCCGTCTCGAGCCGCTGACCATGTGTCTTGACGCTGACGTGCGGGTTGAGACCCGCCACTGCACCGGCGGCGCGTTCAACTTTCGGTTTGCCGACATCTTTCGTTCCGAAGATCACTTGCCGCTGCAGATTCGAGAGCGACACAGTGTCGTCGTCGACGATGCCGAGCGTGCCCACACCGGCCGCAGCAAGATAAAGCAGGACCGGCGCGCCAAGACCGCCGGCGCCGACGACGAGAACTCGCGCGGCCTTGAGCTTGGCTTGACCAGGTCCGCCCACTTCGCGCAGCACGATGTGACGGGCGTACCGTTCGAGTTCGCTAGCATCGAGCATTGTGGTTAATCGTATAGGGTGGCCCAAAGCTTTGGACCAGCCCTCTTGCCGCTTTGCGCAACTGAGTGCAGTCCCCAGGCCGACTTGCGTACCGGTCTCCATCGGCTAAGGTGGCAAAAACCCCGTGGGGACGGCGTTTTATAATGCGCTTGTTTGGGCCGACGGCCACCTTTGCGCTTTTGCTCGGCGTCGCAGTTGCGGTGGCGCAGGAGTCACCGGAGATTCAGCCGGCACCGGCGCGACCAGACGTGAAAGCGAAGTCCGCGCACGCGGCCAAGACTACGAAACCGGTTGCACCTAAAATTTCCGCGCCGGCGACGGTCGCACCAAAAACGGCCGCCATGACGTCCGAAACCATCAAACTTGAATCATCTGTCGATCCGGTACTTTCTGCGAGCGATCGCCTGAAGATCCAGTCCGCACTGCTGTGGTCGGGCGACTACACCGGCTCGGTCAACGGAGATGATCCACTCATCTCTGCAATCAGGAACTATCAGAAGCGTGCGCGGTCTCGGATCACCGGAGTTCTGTCGCCAGTCGAGCGCACGAATTTGCTTGCCGCCGCCCAGTTGCATGAAGACGAATTTGGATGGACCGTCGTCGTCGATCCGGCGACCGGCGTTCGCATCGGCCTGCCGATGAAATTGGTGCCACAAGCGCGCGATACGCCGCGCGGAACACGCTGGTCGGCGAAGCACGGAGAAGTGCAGGTCGAAACGTTCCGTATCAAGAGTGCCGAGATCAAACTTGCCGCCTTGTTCGAGCAGCAAAAGAAGGAACCCTCGACGCGCAAGATCGAACAGAGCGCGCTGCGTGATGACAGTTTTGTTATCACCGGCATGCAAGGCCTGAAGAAATTTTCAGTGCGCGCCTATGCCCGCGATGGCGAGATCCGCGGCGTTACCGTACTTTTTGATCAGATGATGGAGACAATTGTTGCGCCGGTGACAGCAGCAATGGTGAGTGCATTCTCGCCGTTTCCCGAACGCGCTCTGCCGTTCGCGGCTCCGACAAAATCGGTCGAATACGGGACTGGCCTGGTCGTGAGCGCGCGGGGTCACATAGTTACCGACCGCAAGCTCGCGGCGGGATGTCAGGTTATTGTGGCAGATGGTCTCGGCGATGCCGATCGCGTGGCCGAGGATCGGGACCACGGTCTGGCTCTTTTGCGCGTTTATGGCCCGCGCAAGCTGTTCCCGCTTGCGCTTGCGGCGGATACCGCCCGGAAAGGCGATCTGACACTGGTCGGCATCCCTGATCCGAAAGAGCAGAACGGCGCCAAAAGGCTTACCGAAATCAAGGCGCGCCTTGCAGAGAACAACGCCATCGAGCTGCGACAGCCGGTGCCGATGGCCGGTTTTTCAGGTGCGGCTGCCCTCGACGCACAGGGTCAGGTCCTCGGGATGATGGAGATGCGAAATTTCGTGCTTGCCAGCACCGAGCCCGCCGCGCCGCCAGTGCGGTTGATCACGGCGGAAACGATTCGCACGTTTCTCAGCGGGCACAACGTGCCGCCCGTCTCGACAGGCGGCGACGCCAAGTCGGCGATCGTACGAATTATCTGCGTTCGCAAATAATTATTTGTTTTTCCACTTCGGCGCGCGTTTTTCGACGAAGGCTTTCATGCCTTCTTTCTGATCTTCCGTCGCAAACAGCGAGTGGAAAATACGGCGCTCGAAAGCCATGCCTTCCGAAAGGCCGCTCTCGAAGGCCCGATTGACTGCTTCCTTGCCCGCCAGCACCGACGGCAGCGACATGTTCGCGATGGTGTCGGCAATTTTCATCGCTTCCTCCATCAGGCTTGCCGCCGGCACGACACGCGCCACCAGCCCCGATTTTTCCGCTTCAGCCGCATCCATCATGCGTCCGGTCAGAATCAGGTCCATGGCTTTCGCTTTGCCAACCGCATGCGTCAGGCGCTGCGTGCCGCCGATGCCGGGAATAACTCCAAGCTTGATCTCCGGTTGGCCGAACTTGGCGGTATCGGCAGCGATCACGACATCGCACTGCATGGCGAGTTCGCACCCGCCGCCAAGCGCAAAGCCGGCCACAGCCGCGACAATCGGCTTGCGCGCCTTTGCCGCGGCATTCCAGTTCGAGACGAAATCGCCGAGATAGGCCTCGACGAACGGCTTGTCCGCCATTTCCTTGATGTCGGCCCCGGCGGCGAAGGCTTTGTCGCTACCCGTGATCAGCATGCAACCGATCTTGTCGTCACAATCGAAGGCCTCGATCGCCTGCGTCAACTCGGCAATCAGCGCCTTGTTGAGCGCATTGAGGGCCGGCGGGCGGTTGAGGCGGATAATTCCGACACGGCCCTTTGTTTCAACGACGATGTTCTCGTAGGTCATGACTGATCCTGATTCAGTCGAGCTTGGCGCCCGAGCGTTTCACCACATCCGCCCATTTGGCGGAGTCGGCCTTGATTGTCGCTGCGAACTCCTCGGGAGTGCCGCCACCCGGTTCATCGCCGAATTTGGAGAATTTATCGAGGAAGGCCTCCGACTTGAGCGCCCTGTTGATCGCCGCGTTCAGTTTGTCGACGATCGGGCGCGGCACGCCGGCCGGCGCGATGACGCCGGTCCAGGTGGCGGCCACATAGCCGGGCACGCCCGCTTCCGCGACGGTCGGCAAATCCGGAAACGAAGGGGAGCGATGGTCGCCTGTAACCGCCAATGCACGAACCTTGCCGTCACGACCAAATGGCGCGATGGATTGCAGACTTTCAAACATTAAGTCGACGTGTCCCGCAATGAGATCGTTGATCGCCAGCGAACCGCCGCGGTAGGGCACATGAACGATTTTCGTTCCGGTCATATACTTGAAAAGCTCGGCACCGACATGGCCCGGCGAGCCATTACTGGATGAAGCATTGGTAAGCTTCCCGGGGTTCTGCCTGGCGTAGTCGATCAATTCCTTGACCGAGCTCACAGGTAGCTTCGGCGAGACCGCGAGCAACATTTGTCCGCGCGTGATGAGGGCAATGGGCTGAAAGTCACGCTCGATGTCGTAAGGCAACTTCGAAACCATGTGGCGCGTAATTGCGAGCGCGCCTATCGGTCCCATGCCGATGGTGTAGCCGTCTGGCGGAGACTTAGCGACCAGATCAAGCCCGATCGTCAGCGCGCCGCCGGGACGATTGTCAACAATGATCTGTTGTCCCAGCTCCTGGCTCAGCACCGCACCGATAAGCCGCGCAGCGTTGTCGGTGGCACTGCCGGGCGCCTGCGGCACGATCAATCGAATTGGATGATCCGGATAGTCCGCAGCCGGCGCAACGGTCAACGTAACAACAAGGAAAATAGATGTGACCAAGAACGTCCGCATTGCAATCTCCGGCGGTTCGGCGTTCACACTCTGCTATTGCAGGCTCTGGCCCCGCAATCCACGACATGACAGCCGAAGAAGTTACTTCTGGCAACTTGGGCAATAGAAGGTCGACCGCCCGACCTGCACGATGCGTTTGATCTTGCCCTTGCAGCCGGGGCACGGCTCGCCCTCGCGGTCATAAACCCTGAAATTGTGCTGGAAATCTCCGAGCGAGCCGTCCGCGCGCCGATGATCGCGCAGCGAGGATCCTCCGGCCTCGATCGCATCCCTGAGCACCGCCTTGATGGCTTCGACCAGCCTATCGGCTCGCTCGTTCGGCCTGCCATTTCTGTCAGCGATAGTCGAGGCCTGACGCTTGGGCGAGAGCCGCGCGCGAAACAAGGCTTCGCAGACATAGATATTGCCGAGGCCTGCCACGACGCGCTGATCGCTCAGGGCCGCTTTCAGCGACGTCTTTTTGCCGGCGCATGCTTTCGCCAGCATCGCCGGATCGAATTCATTTCCCAACGGCTCCGGCCCGAGCGCGCGCAGCAGTGGCTCCTGCTCAAGCCTGGCACGCGGCACAAGCTTCATCGAGCCAAAACGCCGCGGATCGTTGAAGGTCACCGTCTTACCGTTCGACATATGAAAGACAATGTGATCGTGCGCGGTGCTTTTGGAACGCTCGTGATAATAGGTGCCAGGCGTGCTGTTCTTGCCAATACGGAACGATCCGGACATGCCGAGATGCATCAGCAGCACGTCGCCGGACGAAAGATCGGCGAGCAGGTATTTTGCGCGGCGTCCCAACCCCTCTACGAGCTTGCCGTGCAACTTTTGCGCAAAGCCCCTTGGCAGCGGCCAACGGAGGTCGCCGCGCCGCACCTCGACTTTGTCGAAGCGCTCGCCTTCCATGGCTGGCGCCAAACCGCGCCGAACCGTCTCGACCTCTGGTAATTCGGGCATGATTAACCGCTCCCGGGTTGACACATAGCGCCCCCTGAGCGCGCGCGCTATGGTCTTGCCCGCAAAGGACTATCGGCTATGACCACGGGCGGCGAGCAGACTCATTTCGGCTATCAGAGCGTGCCGCTCGAGGACAAGCAGGGGCGCGTCGACGACGTCTTTCGTTCGGTCGCCCGCCGCTACGACCTGATGAATGACCTGATGTCGGGCGGCCTGCACCGCGCGTGGAAAGACGCCCTGGTGACAGCAGTCAATCCACCCAAAAGCGAGCGGCATTTCCATGCGCTCGATCTTGCCGGCGGCACCGGTGATGTTGCCTTTCGCATCGTCGATGCGGGTGGCCACGGCGTTCGCTCAACCGTCTGTGACATCAATGCCAATATGCTCGAGGTGGGGCGCGAACGCGCCGCGGCCCGTGGGCTCGACGGTGTCGTCACGTTCGAGCAAGGCAATGCCGAAGAACTGGCCTATCCCGACCGCAGCTTCGACTGCGTCACAATCGCTTTCGGCATCCGCAATGTTCCCCGCGTTGAACGGACGCTTGACGAGGCGTATCGCGTGCTGAAGATCGGCGGACGGTTTCTGTGCCTCGAATTTTCCTCGGTCGACGTGCCCGGGATCGATGCCTTGTATGAACTCTATTCCTTCCAGGTGATCCCGCGTATGGGCGAGGTTGTGACCGGAGATCGCGACGCCTATCAATATCTCGTCGAATCGATCAATAAATTTCCCAAGCCGAAGGTATTTGCGCGGATGATCGAAGCCGCAGGCTTCCGCCGTGTATCGTTTAGGCCGATGACCGGTGGCGTCGTGGCGCTGCACTCAGGCTGGCGATTGTGATTTCTGCGCTCTATCACCTGCTGCGTCTGGCGCGCGCCGGTTTCGTATTCGCGCGAGAGGGTGTCTTTGCCCTGGTCGATACGCGACCTCTGCCACTGCCTGCCAAGACCGCCGTCGCGCTTGCCCGCCTGATCGAGCGACCGTCTGCGAAAAGCGGTGAAAATCGCCTCGCCGCTGCGTTGACGAGGCTCGGGCCGACCTATGTCAAGCTCGGCCAGTTTCTCGCCACGCGGCCGGATGTCGTCGGCACGGCGATCGCACGCGACCTCGAAAGTCTCCAGGACAAGATGGCGCCGTTTCCGCAAAGCGAAGCCGAAGCGGCGGTCGCTGCCGCGTTCGATAAGCCGCTATCTGCACTTTACGCGAGCTTCGGACCTGCCGTCGCCGCCGCATCGATCGCACAAGTTCACCGCGCAGAGATTGATGCGAACGGCAGTCGCAAGACGGTTGCGGTCAAAGTCCTCCGTCCCGGTATCGAGCGGCGCTTCAAGTCGGATCTCGATGCCTTTTTCTTCGCGGCGCGCAACGCTGAAGCGCTGTCGACGGAGGCGCGCCGCCTTCGCTTGATCGAGGTCGTGTCTACTTTGGCGCGCTCAGTCGCCATCGAAATGGATTTTCGGCTGGAGGCGGCGGCGGCGTCCGAAATGGCGGCGAACACGCGTGAAGATGCCGACTTTCGTGTCCCCGCCATTGACTGGGACCGCACCGCACGTGAAGTCCTCACCCTGGAGTGGATTGACGGGATTCGCCTCAGCGACCACCGCGCGCTCGAAGCCAAAGGTTTCGATCTGCCGCAGCTTGGGCACAAAGTGATCCAGAGCTTTCTTCGCCACGCGTTGCGCGACGGCTTCTTTCATGCCGACATGCATCCAGGCAATTTGTTCGTGGACGATGACGGACGACTGGTCGCCGTTGATTTCGGCATCATGGGACGGCTGGGGCCGAAGGAACGCCGTTTTCTTGCCGAAATCCTGCTCGGCTTCATCACTCGCGACTACCATCGCACGGCCCAAGTGCATTTTGATGCTGGGTATGTGCCACGGCATCATTCTGTCGAGAGCTTTGCGCAAGCCATTCGCGCCATCGGCGAGCCGATCCACAACCGCACGGCCGAAGACATTTCGATGGCCAAACTGCTGATGCTGCTGTTCGAGGTTACTGGTCTGTTCGATATGCGGACCAGGCCGGAGTTGCTGCTGCTGCAAAAAACCATGGTGGTCGTCGAAGGGGTCGCACGCTCTCTCGATCCAAAGCTCGACATGTGGAGCACCGCCGAGCCGGTGGTGCGCGAATGGATTGCGCGCAATCTCGGCCCGGTCGGCCGACTGGAGGACGCGGTCGAAGGCGCCGGCGAAATCGGCCGATTTTTCGGGGAAGTCCCGGGTTTATTGACCCGTGCAGGGACTTTGGTCGATCAGTTCGACGATATCACGCGTGACGGCCTGGTGCTTTCAGCTGAGACTGTGTCGGCGATCGGTGCTGCGGAAGCGCGCCGTAACCGTTGGACCGCGCTCGCACTGTGGGTAATCGCGATCCTGCTGGCCTTCATTATCTGGCGGCTGATCTGAGGAACAGTTCCGCCAGCTTGTCGATGCTCTGATTCCATCCCGCTTCCATTCCGGCAAGCATTTGTGGAGCAATCGGAACGAGACCGATGGCGTGAGTCTGTAGTGTCAGCGTCGTTTTCCCTTCGCTCTCGCTGAGAATGAAGGTGGTCTCGCCTTCGAGCAGATGCTTGCCATCCTTGTCGATGGCGATATTGGTAAATACGAGCCGCTCTGGTGGCGTAACCTCGAGAAACTCACCTTTCATCGGGTACTCGTTGCCGTCCGGCCCACGCATGACGATGCGCAGGCTGCCGCCGACGCGCACGTCGAGCTCGCCGACGGTACTCGTGAAGCCACGCGGCCCGAACCACTGCGCCATCATCGTCGGGTCGGTCCAGGCTTTCCACACCAAGGTGCGCGGCGCATCGAAGATGCGGGTCAGGGTAACGCTTGCCTGTCCGTAAGTTGCAGTATTTGCAGCGGCTGTCATTGGATTACCCCGCGTAGGCCCGTTCGATGCTTCATCTTGTTTCCTTTCGTACGCCTATTGACTATGCGCTGACCATCGTTTTGAAACCGCCAAAGATCATGCGCCTGCCGTCGAACGGAACCTTTTTTGATTTCATCATCGCGTCGATGCGCTTGTCCTTCATGACTTTCGCCATGACACGATCACGGTCGGCGCGTGACCGGTAGACAATGTATGAGAACACAACGATCTCGCTGCGCTTGAGCTTGACGCTGCGCGGAAATGACGTGCGTTTTCCGTGCGGAACGTCGTCGGCAATACACTCGTGGAATTCCAGGGCACCGTGCTGACGTCAGACCTTGCCGGCCTGCCTGGCCATGCTGCGGTATGTCGCCAGTTGTCTTTTTTTCACTGGAAGAACAAAACCATCGACATAGGTCATTGACCCCTCCTCTGTTCTCGTCCGCGCTAGGCGGCTTTCGCCAGGTACGCGTCGAGCTGCTCGAAAGTTCCGCTCCAGCCTTGCGTCATGCTGTTGCGGTTCGAGTCGAAGGTCGCCACCTCCGCCTCCGTCGCATTGTAGGGGGCCCATCGGACTGTGAACTTCGTCTTGCCGCCGGGCAGATCCTCGAAGGTGAATGTTGAAAGCATCTGCAAAGGCCAGCTTTCGTGTCCCGGATGACGCGTCGTGCCGCCCTTTTCGTCCGAAAACGAGTTGATAAGCACCAACTTTTCCGGCGGGACGATTTCGCGATAGGCGAACTTGCCCCACATGGGTTGTCCGTTGGGAGATTGCAGGCCGTAATGATAGCTGCCGCCAGGCCGCAGATCCATTTTCGACGCAATGACTTTGAAGCCTTTTGGGCCCCACCATTGTTTCATGCGCTCCGGATCGGTAAAGCATTTCCAGACCAAGTCACGCGGCGCGTCGAACGTGCGCGAGATCACAAAATCTTCGGTCATTGTGTCGTCCCCTTATGCCTGCGGGCGGCAGGTCCAGTTCACTTAGGCTCGACGATGATCATCCAGTTTACGCCGAACTTGTCGGCCAGCATGCCAAAGCGCGGCGAAAAGAAGGTCTTGGTCATCGGCATCGTGACTTTTCCGCCGGACGACAGAGCATTGAACAGACGATCGGCGTCGGCTTCATCCTTGGCATCGAGTGAAAGTGCGAAACCCTTGAAATCCGGACGGCCTTTATTTTCGCCATCGGACGCCATAACCCGCGTATTTCCGATCGTGAGAGAAGCGTGCATCACCTTGTTCTCGTTGTTCGGCGTGCACATCGACTTTTCCGGACTGTCCTTCCAGCGCATCAGCATGCCAACTTCGGCGCCAACAGCCTTCTTGTAGAAATCGATCGCCTCTTCGGCACGGCCGTCAAAGAACAGGTAGGGCTGAACTTGCATGACTCGATCCTCCTCATTTGCGGCCGATTTTGCGGCCTTTTCCGAAACCGGGGGACAACGGTATTGAGGTCCTTCCGGACATTGACAAATACGTTGATATCAACATAATGATCTCGTGTCAAACTCCGGCGCAAAAAATAATGAGTTGCCGCTCGCGGCCACGCACCTGGTGCGCGACAATTGCCTGTGCCTGCATGTCCACCGGGCGGCGCGTGCATTGGCGCGCCGCTTCGACGATGTGCTGCGGCCACTTGATCTCACCAGCGGTCAATTTTCCCTGCTGATGTCGCTTAACCGGCCCGAACCGCCGACGCTCGGCAGCGTTGCGTCCCTTCTCGCCATGGACCGAACAACGCTCACGGCCAATCTCAAGCCTCTCGAACGGCGACGGCTTCTGAAGGTTTCGGTCGATAAGGAAGACCGCCGTAGCCGGCGACTTGCTCTGACGCCAGCCGGTCGCGCGCTGCTGATCAGGGCGTATCCGATCTGGAAAGATACGCATGGGCAAATCGAACGACAGGTCGGCGGCGCAGGCGACCTGCGCGAAGCCTTGCGTGCGCTGTCGTGATCGCGCGGACATCTATGTGATCTTCTCTGATGCCATCGTCGCGACGTAGTCGACGAGCCGTGCCATGGTCTGCGACAGACCTTTGTCGGCGTTGTAAGTTTTGATTACACGGGCGCGCTCTTCCGCTGATGGGAATCGTCCGTGCCATGTAAGTCGCGTGCGGTCGCGTCCGAGAGCCTCAAACGTCAAGGTCTGGGTGAATTGCACCGGCTCTACATCCGTTCCGCCACCATGACGGTAGACGAGGCGTTCGGGCCGTATGATTTCTTCGTACGTAATACGGTTCTGGTAGTCGCGTCCGTCCGGACCATGCATCACGAAGCGCCATACGCCGCCTGGTCGAAACTCGAAGCTGTGCGTCGTCGTCGTGAAACCGTCGGGCCCCCACCATTGCGCCAGGTGCTTGGGATCGGTGAAGGCCGAGAACACCAGCTGGCGCGGCGCATTGAGTAGCCGGCTGCCGATGATCGAGCACGGATCCGAATCCAGATCAATGCTATTTTTTTCGCCCATGCTTCTTTTCCTCCGCCTGCAGGGTTTTGAGATAATTCTCGAGACGATCGAGGCGCGCCTCCCACAGGCGGCGATAGCTTTCGAGCCAATCGTCAACGCCTTTCAGTGCGGCAGGTTCGAGCCGGCACGGGCGCCATTGCGCCGCGCGGCCGCGCGCTATCAGGCCCGCGTGTTCCAATACCTTCAGGTGCTTGGATACGGCGGGCCCGCTCATCTTGAACGGTTTTGCAAGCTCGCTAACCGTGGTTTCGCCCAGCGCGAGGCGCGCGAGAATTGCGCGACGCGTCGGGTCCGCGAGCGCGGAAAAGGTGGCACTCAGGCGATCGGTCGGCATTTGATCTTGGCCTTATATAACCACATGGTTATTTAACTGATCGGCTAACTACAGAAGCAGTGGCGTAACGTCAAGGCGGTCAAAATGGCGTCGATTGATTGCAATGATTTCATTGCAATCAATGCCTACCTAAGATATTTATATTTAGAGGGTTTTATGGCTTCGCTCACGGTCCGCCAGCTCGACGAGAAGCTCAAAAAGCGGCTGCGTCTGCGCGCCGCGAAAAGCGGTCGCTCGGTCGAAGACGAAGTGCGGACAATTCTGCGCGAGGCGGCCGGGCAGACCGACGACGAAACGCGCACTGCCGTCGACCTTACGGCAGCATCCAAATCAAGTGCGCGAACCGCGCGACCACCGCTGCCGGACGGCGCCAAAAAGGTGCTGCTCATCATCGGCGGAGGCATCGCAGCCTACAAGTCGCTCGACCTCATCCGCCGGCTAAAGGAGCGTAGGATCGCCGTTCGCTGCATCATGACCAAAGCCGCGGAGCATTTCGTGACGCCGCTCTCAGCGGGCGCGCTCGTCGGCGAACGGGTGTTCACCGATCTTTTCGATCCGGCCAGTGAATTCGATGTCGGACATATTCGCTTGGCGCGCGAAACCGATTTGATCGTAGTCGCGCCCGCGACCGCCGACCTGATGGCGAAGCTTGCCGGCGGCCACGCCGACGATCTGGCCACCGCCGTGCTGCTGGCAACATCGGCAAAAATACTTCTGGCGCCTGCAATGAACCCGTGCATGTGGGCAAACGTGGCGACACAACGCAATCTGTCGCAATTAAGTGCGGACGGCTTCGCGCTCGTTGGTCCGAACGAAGGCGAGATGGCAGAAGCGCACGAGCAAGGGCGGGGCCGCATGGCTGAGCCGCTGGAGATCACGGCGGCCGTTGAAAAGTTGCTGGCGACACACACCACCGGCCTGCTGGCGGGACGAAGCGTGCTCGTGACATCGGGCCCGACGCACGAGCCGATTGACCCGGTGCGCTATATCGCTAACCGCTCGTCGGGCAAGCAAGGTCATGCAATCGCCGCCGCAGCTGCTGCCGCCGGCGCCGGCGTCACGTTGATAAGCGGACCTGTGCAAGTGGCTGATCCACACGGAGTCAAGATAGTCAAAGTTGAAAGCGCCCGTGAAATGCTTGATGCGGTCGAGCGTGCGCTGCCTGCCGACGTCGCGATCTTCGCTGCCGCGGTCGCAGACTGGCGTGTGGCCAATGCCGCCCAACAAAAGCTCAAGAAACAGCCCGGCAAATCAACGCCTGAGCTGCCATTGGTCGAGAATCCGGACATCCTTGCAACGATCGCCAAGAGATAATCTCAGCGGCCCAACCTGGTGATCGGATTTGCCGCTGAAACCGAG
>Ga0134126_10003214_pt1 | contig 20439 bp, 17 predicted proteins | sample KB31752_FD_96881 | JGI IMG/M metagenome (GOLD analysis project Ga0134126, IMG submission 96881) | Terrestrial soil microbial communities with excess Nitrogen fertilizer from Kellogg Biological Station, Michigan, USA - KB3-175-2 | ecosystem: Environmental > Terrestrial > Soil > Unclassified ... | reverse complement strand
CGCCGGCATCGTCGCGACGCTGAAGCACTTCGCCGGGTACTCCGCGTCCCGGGGCGGCCGCAACCTCGCCCCGGTCGTGATGGGCCGCCGTCACCTCGCCGACATCGTGCTGCCGCCGTTCGAGATGGCGCTGCGGCTCGGCCGCCCCCGCTCCGTGATGAACTCCTACACGGAAATCGACGGCGTGCCGACTGCGTCCGACGAGAGCCTGCTGACCGGGCTGCTGCGCGAGCAGTGGGGCTTCACGGGCACCGTGGTCGCCGACTACTTCGCGATCAAGTTCCTCCACACCCTGCACGGCGTCGCGGCCGGCCCCGCCGAGGCAGCGGAAATGGCGCTGCGGGCGGGCATCGACGTCGAACTGCCCACGATCGAGACCTTCGGCGAGACGCTGGTCGCCGCAGTGCGGTGCGGCGCGGTCGACGAGGCGCTCGTCGACCGGGCCCTGGCCCGGGTGCTGACGCAGAAGGCTGAGCTCGGCCTGCTCGACGCGAGCTGGCAGCCTGAGCCCGACGGCATCGACGACCTCACCTTCGACGACGAGACCAACCAGGACGTCGCACTGCGGCTCGCCAGGGAAGCGGTGGTGGTCGTCCGCAACACCGGGATCTTGCCGCTCGGCGCGGGGCAGAAGGTAGCCCTCATCGGCCCGGTCGCTGACGACCCGATGGCGCTGCTCGGCTGCTACACGTTCCCCTCGCACGTGGGGCACCATCACCCCGAGTACGCGTTCGGGGTCGACGTGCCGACGCTGCGCGAGGCGCTCGGCGCGTTGCGGCCGGAGCTGGCGTACGCGGCGGGCTGCGCGATTACCAGCACGGGCACCAGCACTGGCACCGGCGACGACACCAGCAGCTTCGCCGAGGCGGTCGCGCTGGCGGCGGACAGCGACGTGGTGGTCCTCGCCGTCGGCGACCGGCCTGGCATGTTCGGCCGGGGCACCACGGGGGAAGGCAGCGATGCCAGCGACCTGCGGCTGCCCGGCGTGCAACAGGAGCTCGTCGAGGCGGTGCTCGCGACCGGCACCCCGGTCGTCGTCGTGGTACTGGCCGGCAAGCCCTACGCGCTCGGCGCGGCCGCCGACACGTCAGCGGCGGTCGTCTACGCCTTCCTGGCCGGCCAGCGCGGCGCCCAGGCGGTCGCGGAAGTGCTCACCGGCGCGGTGAACCCGTCCGGGCGGCTCCCGGTGGGCGTGCCCAGGCACTCAGGCGGCCTGCCGTCCACTTACCTTTCGCCGAAGCTGGGGCACAAGTCCCGGGTGTCCTCGGTGGACCCCACCCCGGCCTTCCCGTTCGGGCACGGGCTGAGCTACACGACGTTCGAGTGGTCCGGCGCCGGCGTGGCGGGCCCCGCCATGGCCGGCCCCGTGGTGGCCGGTACAGCCGCGACGGAGCCCGCTGCCTGGCCGGTGGACGGCGAGGTGACCGTCCAGCTGACGGTCCGCAACACCGGCGAGCGGGCGGGCACCGAGGTGGTGCAGCTCTACCTGCACGACCCGGTGGCACAGACCACCCAGCCGGTAGTGCGGCTCATCGGCTACCAGCGGATACCGCTTGCGCCCGGCGAGGCGGCCCGCGTGAGCTTCACGGTCCCGGCCGACCTCACGTCGTTCACTGGCCTCGCGGGCACGCGCATCATCGAGCCCGGTGACGTGGAGCTCCGCTTCGGCCGCAGCTCGGCCGACTTCGCGGCCACCGTGCCGCTGCGCCTGACCGGCGCCACTCACGAGGTCGGGCCGGACCGCCGGCTGCTGCCCAAGGTCCGCCTCGAGGCGATATCGCTGTCCGCAACGGGCGCTACAGGGAGGAGCTTATGACGACCACGACGCCGGACCTGTCCGCCACCGGGCAGGCACGGCAGCCCAAGGCCCGCGGCCCGAAGCGCGCGAAGCCGCCGCGCCGCAGCTGGCGCACGACCATCCGCCGTGACTGGCAGGTGTACTCGCTGGCGATCGGGCCGCTGCTGTTCTTCGCGATCTTCCGCTACCTGCCGATGATCGGGAACGTGATCGCGTTCCGCTTCTACCAGGCGGGCGGCCCGATCTTCGGCACCCAGTGGGTCGGGTTCTACTACTTCGACCAGGTGATCCACGACCCCAACTTCTGGGTCGTGTTCTGGAACACGGTGATCCTGGGCGGCCTGTCGCTGATCATCGGCTTTCCGCTGCCGATCATTCTCGCGCTGCTGCTGAACGAGGTGATCAACGGCAAGGCCAAGCGGTTCGTGCAAAGCGTCTCCTACCTGCCGCACTTCCTGTCCTCCGTCGTGGTCGCCTCGCTCATGCTGAACGGCCTGCAGTCCAGCGGCATCGTGAACGAGGTGATCGGCTGGTTCGGCCACTCGCCGATCCTGTTCATGACCGATCCGGGCTGGTACCGCCCGGTTTACGTGGCCTCGGAGATCTGGCAGTACACCGGCTGGGGGACGATTCTCTACCTCGCGGCGCTCACCGCGGTCGACACCCAGCTCTACGAGGCGTCGATGATCGACGGCGCTAACCGGTGGAGGCAGACGTGGCATGTGACGCTGCCGGCCATCCGGCCCACGATGATGGTCGTCCTGATCCTCAATATCGGCACGTTCATGCAGGTCGGGTTCCAGAAGATCCTGCTGACCTATAACGTCTCGACCTACCCCACCGCCGACGTCATCTCCACGTACCTGTACCGCGTCGGCATCCAGACCGGCAACTTCAGCTACGCCGCGATGGTCGGGTTGTTTGAGTCAGTCATCGGCTTGGTGCTGGTTTTCGGCGCCAACGCCATCTCTCGCCGTCTAGTTGGGTCAGGCCTGTGGTAACCGCAGGTATCCCGCTGAGGTTCCGGCCGGCCAAGGACAGGCGCAAGCCGACGGCCTGGCCGCCGCAGAGCCGTGGCTACAAGGCGTTCCGCGTCGTTAACGCGATCATCCTGACCCTGGTCGTCCTCGCGGTGCTGCTGCCGTTCGTGAACCTGCTCGCGCAGTCGTTCAGCAACGAGACGTACATCACCCAGGGAGCCGTCAGCCTGTGGCCCAAGGGGTTCAACGTCACCACGTACCAGCACGTGATGAGCGACCCGCAGTTCTGGGAGAACTACCGCAACACCGTGCTCTACACCGTCGGCTCCACCGCCGTGGCGATGGTGCTGACCACCTGCTACGCGTACGTGCTGTCCAGGAAGCAACTGCGCGGACGGAAGGTGCTGACCGGCATCGCGATCTTCACGATGTTCTTCAACGGCGGCATCATCCCGAACTACATCCTGGTCAGCAACCTCCACCTGCGGGACACGATCTGGGCGTACGCGCTGCCCAACGCGATCGTCGTCTTCAACCTGCTGGTCATGAAGACGTTCTTCGACGGCCTGCCGAGCGAGCTCGAAGAGGCCGCCGCCATCGACGGGCTGAACACCTACACCACCCTGTGGCGGATCGTGCTGCCGCTGTCCAAGGCCGTCCTGGCGACCATCGCGCTCTTCTACGCGGTCCAGTTCTGGAACGACTGGTTCTCAGCGCTCCTCTACATGGACAACCAGGGTCTTTACCCCGTCTCCCTCTACCTAGAGAACATCGTCAAATCGCTCAGCAGCGTGTCCAACATCGGGCAGTCCAGCGACACCCAGCTGCAGATCGCGGCCAACATCCAGGCCGTGACAGTGGTGCTCGTCGCCGTGCCGATCCTCTGCGTCTACCCCTACATCCAGCGCTACTTCGTTTCTGGCGTCACGCTCGGCGCCGTTAAGGGATAAAGGAGTCTCCTGTGAACATGCCATCAAGACGCAACTTCCTCGGGTTCGCCGGCGCCGCCGCAGGCGCTGCCGCCCTCGCCGCGTGCACCAACGCACCGCCGAACTCGGCGCCAGGCGAAGGCAACAGCAGCGCCGCGAACGCCAACAAGTCCGGCGCGATGGCCAACTACGCGGTTGGTACCCAGTTCAAGGCCACCAAGCCGCTGACGTTCTCCATCGCGATGCTCAGCAACCCGAACTACCCGTTCAAGGCGAACTGGCTCTTCTTCACCCACCTGAAGCAGCTGACCAATGTCAGCTTCGACCCCAACGTGATCCCGTTCGCGGACTACAACACCAAGGTCGGCACGTTGATCGCGGCGGGCCAGCAGCCCTACATCGTCCCCAAGACGTACCCGGGCCAGGAGACCCCGTTCGTGGCGGGCGGCCAGATCCTCCCGATCAGCGACTACGTCCAGCACATGCCGAACTACCAGGCCAGGGTCGCCGCGTGGAACTTGCAGGGCGACATCGACACCCTCCGCCAGTCCGACGGCAAGTACTACCTGCTGCCCGGCCTGCACCAGAGCGTGCCGCTCGACTACACCATGGGCGTCCGCACCGACCTGCTGACGAAGTACAACATCCCTACCCCGTCGACGCTGGCCAACGTCGAGGCGATGCTGACCACGTTCAAGGACAAGAACCCGGGCCACTTCCCGTTCTCCGACCGCTACAACCAGCCCACCGCCGGCGGCGCGTTCCTGCAGATGATCGGCAACGCGTACGGCACGCACGCGGGCTGGAACTACCAGTCCTACAACCAGGGCGCGTACTGGGACTTCACCGACAAGAAGTACGTGTTCGCCGCCGCGATGCCGCAGTACCAGCAGATGGTCACGCTGCTCAGCGGCTGGTTCAACAAGGGCCTGATCGACCCGGAGAGCTTCACCCAGCCCGACACCCAGGCGCAGGCGAAGCTCACCTCGGGCAAGTCGTTCGCGCTCATGGAGAACGCGCAGCAGATCGCGATCGACCAGAAGGCGATGCCCGCCGGCCAGACTATCGGCAAGATCCCTGTGCCGCTGGGCCCGACGGGCGCGACCGTGGTCGGCACCCGCCTGGACGCCGGCCTGATGATCTCCGCGAAAGCGGCGAACGACCCGAACTTCATCGCGATGCTGCAGTTCATCGACTGGCTGTGGTACTCCGACGCCGGCATGCTCTACGCCCGCTGGGGTATCGAAGGCACCACCTACACCGGGAGCGTCGCCGACGGCAGCTTCCAGCTTGAGTCGAACGTCGACTGGTCCGGCCTGCACCCGAACGCCAAGATCGAGATCAACACGCAGTACGGCTTCTACAACGGCGTGTTCTCCGTTGGCGGCTCCAACCAGCTGATGGACACCCAGTACCCGTCGGCGGAGCTGGCGTTCCAGAAGATCATGGACCGCCGCACCCCGCTTCCAGTGAACCCGCCCGCGCCGCTGACCACTCTGCAGAACCAGACGGCCACGACGTCAGGCACCTCGCTGATGGACTACGTTTCGTCGCAGACGGTTGGCTTCATCACCGGCAAGCGGCCGCTGTCGCAGTGGGGCGCATTCCAGAACGAGCTGACGAGCAAGGGCTCCACGAGCTTCCTGAACATCTTCACCACGGCCTACAACACCTACAAGACGGCGCACCCCGGCGCCTGATAGGCAGGGAAGCTCGATGAGCGAGAAGGCAGTAAGCCGCGAATTCGGCACCGGGCCGCTGGCCAAGGGCTCGGCACTGGTCTACACGCTGCTGGTGACGGAGTGCCTGTTCCTCCTCACCACGGTGCCCAGCCTGATGCTGCTGTTGCTGCTCGATCACTCCGCGGGCAACCTCCCGCTCGATGCCCTGTGCCTGCTACCGGTCGGTCCGGCTGCCTCCGCGGCGCTGTACGCGCTGCATAAGAGGCAGTCGGACCTGGGCGACCTCACCCCGGCCAAGGCATTCTGGCGCGGATACCGGCTCAACGCGGGCGGTGCGCTCAAGGTCTTCGCTCCCTGGCTGCTCGTCATGACCATGGTGGCAATGACCCTGGCGCACCGCGCGACCAGCCACCTGCCAGGCTGGTGGGTGGCGCTGCTCCTGGTCATCGCGCTGATCGCCACCCTGTGGCTGGCCAACGCGCTGGTGATCACCTCGCTGTTCGCGTTCCGCACGGTGGACATCGCGCGGCTCGCCGCATGGTTCCTCGGCCGCACGGCGCTTGCCACCCTCGGCAATGTCGGCATCGGAGTTGCCGCCGCCATCGTCACCGCGTACGGCACAGAGGCGCTGACAGTGCTGGCTGGCTCCATCATCTGCCTGCTGCTGCTCAGCAACGGCTCGAAAATGATCGCCCTTGTGCACAAGGACTTCGTCGCAGCGTGAGCGGGAACCCAAGGCTTGACGCGTTCCGCGCACGAATCGGCGGATACGCATTCGGCGGTGACTACAACCCCGAGCAGTGGGACCGCGCCGTCTGGGACGAGGATGTCGCCCTGATGCGGGAGGCCGGAGTCAACCTGGTGACCCTCGGCGTGTTCGCGTGGGCGTCGCTGGAGCCAGAGCCAGGCAAGTTCACCTTCGGCTGGCTCGACGAGGCCATGGACCTGCTGCACGCGAGCGGCATCAGCGTGGACCTCGCCACGCCCACCGCCGCCCCGCCCGCATGGCTCGCGTACGAACACCCCGAGACCTTGCCTATTGGCGAGGACGGCAACGTGTTCGGCTTCGGGAACCGGCTGCAGTTCGATCCAACCTCCCCGGTCTACCAGGAGCGCGCGGCCGTGATCACCCGCGCGCTGGCGGAGCGGTACTCACCGCACCCGGCGCTCGCGATGTGGCACATCAGCAACGAATACGGCCCCGTCGCCTACACACCGAGCAGCGCGGCCGCCTTCCGCGCCTGGCTGCGGTGCAAGTACGGCGACCTGGAGACGCTGAACGACGCCTGGTACACGCGCTTCTGGAGCCACCGCTATACCTCCTGGGACCAGGTCTGCCCGCCCGAACTGCCCCGGTCATGGTCCAACCCCGCCCGCCGGCTCGACTTCGTGCGGTTCACCTCGGACGCGCTGCTTGAGTGCTACACCGCCGAGCGCGACATCGTCCGCGGTTACCGCGACGACATCCCCGTCGTCACCAACTACATGCGCTTTTACAAGCGCGCCGACTACTGGCGGTGGGCGCGCGAGCAGGACGCCGTGGCGCTCGACATCTACCCAGATCCCGGGCAGGACGACTCCCGCATCGCCGCCTCGCTCAACTTCGACCTGATGCGGTCGCTGCGCGGCGAGCCGTGGCTCCTCATGGAGCAGGCCGCGAGCGCCGTCTCTCAGTGGAAGGTCAACAACCCCAAGCATCCTGGCCGGATGCGCCTCGGCTCGTACCAGGCGGTCGCGCACGGGGCCGACAGCGTGCTGTTCTTCCAATGGCGCGCCAGCCGGGGCGGGCACGAGCGGTTCCACTCCGCGATGCTGCCGCACTCGGGGACAGGCGCGCGCACCTGGCAGGAGGTTGTGGACCTCGGCAACGAACTGCCGCGGCTCGCCGCGTCCGCCGGGTCCGGCTCAGCAGCGCAGATCGCCCTGTACTTCGACTGGGCTGCCTGGTGGGCGCTGACGGAGTCCCACGGCCTGCCGCGCAACGACTTCGACTACCCGGCGCTTGTCACCGAGCATTACCGGCCGCTCCTGCTGGCGCAGCACGCGGTGGACACGGTCTGCGCCGACTCCGACCTCAGCCGCTACCGGCTGGTGATCGTTCCCAATGCCTACCTGGTCAGCGACCGTTTCGCTCGCGCGCTCGACGATTTCGCGGCCGCAGGCGGCACCGTGGTGTGCTCGTTCTTCTCTGGCGTGGTCGACGAGAACAACCAGGTGCGCCAGCCCGCCTATCCCGGGGCTTTTCGCGCGCTTATCGGCGCGTACATCGACGAGTACTGGCCCGCCCGGGCTGGCGAGGAATTCACGGTCAACTTCGCCGACGGCACCACGTGCACCGCCGACTGGTGGCAGGAAAGCATCCATCCGGAATCCGCCCAGGTCACGGGCCGCTTCACGTCCGGTGACCTAGCGGGCCGCCCGGCTGTCCTGGCCAACCAACGGGGCAAGGGCCGGGTTATTTACATCGGGACGCGCCTTGACCGCTCCGGCCTTGCCGACACGCTGCTCGGGGCGGCTGCCGCGGCGGGAATCGCCCCCGTGGTGGCTGGTGCCCCCGAGTTCGTCGAGGCAACCCGCCGGGCGAACGAGACCACCGAGTACTTGTTCTTGCTTAACCATTCCGATTCCCAAGCGGCTGCTGTCCCCGTGGCACCGGGCGGTACTGACCTGATCAGCGAGGCACAGGTCAGCGGCCCGCTGACGCTGCAACCGCTGGGGGTCGCCGTCCTCGCTTACCCAAGGCATTGATATCTCCCATATCGCGCCAGTTAGTGGGCGTAATTCGCTCGGCGTTTGTCTATTTGCAACGTGTTTCCGCCAGAGCACTTGGTGTTGATGGATACCTTGGGTAGGACTATGAGTGGAAGTAATGCGCGCAGGGTCCGTCGCCAGGGACCCGTGACGTTGCGCGACAAGCAGATTCCGGCGACAACGACCGACCAGCGGCTGCTCGACCGCCGCGGTCCGTCCGACTGGGTGCACACCGATCCGTGGCGGATCATGCGTATCCAGGCAGAGTTCGTGGAGGGTTTCGGCCTGCTGGCCGAACTCGGCGCGGCGGTCTCCATCTTCGGCTCAGCCCGGACGAAGCCGGACTCGGCCGAGTACCAGCTGGCCGACAAGATAGCCCAGGGGCTCGCCAGGCAGGGCTACGCCATCATCACCGGCGGCGGTCCGGGGATCATGGAGGCCGCCAACAAGGGCGCCACCGAGGCAGGCGGCGTGTCTGTCGGCCTCGGCATCGAGTTGCCGATGGAGGCCGGGCTCAACGACTACGTGAACGTGGGCGTCGAGTTCCGCTATTTCTTCGTCAGGAAGACGGTCTTCATCAAGTACTCGCAGGCCTTCGTGGTGCTGCCCGGCGGCTACGGGACAATGGACGAGCTCTTCGAGGCTCTCACCCTCGTCGCGACCGGCAAGATCACCAAGTTCCCGATCGTCCTGGTCGGCAGCGCCTACTGGTCTGGCCTGATCGACTGGCTGAAGTCGACCATGCTGGCCGAAGGCAAGATCGGCCAGGAGGAACTGACGCTGCTCCACGTCGCAGACGACCCAGACGAGGTCGTCAAGATCATCACCGAGGTCCACAAGGGCCTGCACTTCCGTTAACACCGGCGGCGGGCTGCCGTGAGCGGAACGTTACGCACGTGTGAGCGCGGCCGGACACTATCCGGCTATGACAGCAACGATCACGCCGTTCCGCGTCGACGTTCCGCAGGCTGACCTGGACGACCTAGCCGATCGCCTGGCCCGGACCCGCTGGGCCAACGAGCTTCCGCCGTCCCAGGTCACGGACGGTATCCAGAAGGGCCCGGTACAACCCGGCTGGGAGTACGGCGTCCCGGTGGACTACGTCCGGCGGCTCGTCGCGGAGTGGCGCGAGAGCTACGACTGGCGTAAGTGGGAGGCCAAGCTCAACGCCCACCCGCAGTTCACCACGACTATCGACGGGCAGCGGATTCACTTCCTGCACGTTCCCTCGGCCAGGCAGGACGCGATCCCGCTCATCCTTACCCACGGCTGGCCGAACTCCGTGGTGGAGTACCTCGACCTCGTCGACCCGCTCACTAACCCGCCCGCCGGACAGCCCGCGTTCCACCTGGTGGTCCCCTCACTGCCCGGGTTCGCCTTTTCCGGACCCACCGTGGAGAAGGGCTGGGACCTGCAACGCATCGCCCGCGCCTGGGCGGAACTCATGCGCCGCCTCGGCTACGGACGGTACGGCGCGGCGGGCAACGACGGCGGCTCGCAGGTTTCTCCCGAGGTGGGGCGGGTCGACGGCGACCACGTCATCGGCGTGCACGTCACGCAGATCTTCTCCTTCCCTTCTGGTGACCCGGCCGAGTTCGAGGGGCTGTCGCCCGAGGACATGGAGAAGCTGCAGTTCCTGCAGATCTTCAACGCCGAGATGTCGGCGTACGCGCAGCTGCAGGCGACAAAACCGCAGAACCTGGCGCACGCCCTCGCTGACTCTCCGGCCGGGCAGCTGGCCTGGAGCGGGCAGCTGTTCCAGGAGGCGGTCGACCCCGAGGTGGTCATCACCAACGCGGCGATCTACTGGCTCACGAACACCTGTGCCTCCGCGGCGCGGATGTACTACGAGGTCGCCCACGCCACGCAGCCCGCCGAGCCGACCACGGTTCCGCTTGGCCTATCCGCCTTCGCCTACGACTTCCGGTCCATCCGCCGCTTCGCCGAGCGTGACCACGCCAACATCGTGTCCTGGAACGAGTACGACCGTGGCGGCCACTGGTCCGCGCATGACGCACCCGACCTGCTCCTCGCCGGCCTCCGCCAGTTCTTCGCGAGGTTCCAGTGACCGGTTACCGCTGGCGGTGGATCGGCCTGCTCGCCGTGCTCGCCGCATCGCTGATGAACCTGCTCGACGTGAACATCGTGAACATCGCCGCGCCGACTATCCGCGCCGACCTCGGCGGTTCCTACGCGGACCTGCAATGGCTCACCGCTGGCTACACGCTCGCGATGGCCGTGGGCCTGCTGACCGGTGGGCGCCTCGGCGACATGTTCGGGCGCAAGCGGATGCTATTGCTTGGCGCGGCGGGCTTCACCCTCGCGTCACTCGCCTGCGCGCTCGCCCCCACGGAAGGCTTCCTGATCACCGCCCGGATCGCGCAAGGGCTCATTGGCGCGGTCATGGTGCCCCAGGGGTTCGGCCTCATCAGGGACATGTTCTCGCCGCAGGACGTGGGGAAGGCGTTCGGCGTCTTCGGCCCGGCGATCGGCCTCGCGGCCATCCTCGGCCCGATCCTCGCCGGGTTCCTCATCCGGCTCGACGGCTGGCGGCTCATCTTCCTGATCAACGTGCCGCTGGGGGTCGCGGCTATCGCACTCGGCATCAGGTTCGTGCCCGCCGTCGCGCCGACCGCGGGCGAGTCGCGGCTGGACCTAACCGGCACCCTGCTGGCCGGAGTAGCCATGTTCCTACTCGTCTACCCGTTGGTCGAAGGACGTCAGCACGCCTGGGCCGGATGGGTCATCGCCACGGCTATCTGTTCGGTCCCCGCGTTCGCGGTATTCGCACTGCACCAGCGGCGCCGGCGCCGCCGCGGTAAGTTCCCGCTCGTTGAACTAGGGGTCTTCACCAAGCGCTCGTACAGTTCCGGCCTCGTGTTCGTGCTCGTCTTCTTCGGGGCGGTCGCCGGGATCTCGCTCAGCATCAGCCTGCTCCTCCAGCTCGGCCTCGGCTACTCACCGGAGCACGCCAGCCTCGTGGCCGCCACGTCGGCGGTAGGAGCCTTCCTGGGCACCGGCGTCAGCGCGAGCCTAGCCCCGAAGCTCGGCCGCACCGTCCTGCACATCGGGCTGATCGTCATGGCCGGCGGGCTGGCCGGCGTGTACCTGGTGCTGGCGCACACCCACGTGGCGTTGTCCGGATGGGCGCTTGCTGGGCCGCTGTTCGCGTACGGCATCGGGATGGGAATGATCTTCCTGCCGCTGTATGACGTTGTCATCGCCGACGTCAGTGATACCGAGGTGGGATCGGCGGCTGGAGTGCTCGAGGCGGTCCAGCAGCTCGGCGGCTCGCTCGGCGTGGCGGTCATGGGGACGATCTACTTCAGCCTCATGGGCGTCAGCGCCGTCGCGCACCGCACGAACTCGCTCCATGCCGCGCAGGTCACCACCCTCGCTACGATCGCGGCGACCGTGCTGGCCTTCGGTATCGGCTTCCTGCTGCCGCGCAAGCCGCGCGCGGGCAGCCAGTCCGCCGCTGCCGCGGTTCCTGAGGACCCGGCCTTCGTCTGACGCCGCGCCGCGGCACGACATAGTCGGCGGTTCATGGCACGATTTCTACTGTGCTTGTCCTCATAGTGATCGCCGCCGTCGTCATTGTCGTCATCGTGGTTTTCCTGGCTATGGGACGCGGGGGTGAACTGTCCGGTGAACGGCCCGATTACGTGCCGATCGACGTTGGGCCCGTGTCGGCCACTGATGTCGCCCTGCTGCGCCCGCCGACCGGGCTGTGGGGCTACAACATGCAGGCGACCGACGAGGCGATGGACCTGATCGCCGAGTCGATCAGGGAGCGCGACGTGCGGATCGTCGCCCTTGAGCAGCTCGTTACCGACCTGAGCAGGGACCACGCGCCACCGCAGGTGCTCGGCAGCCCGTATGTCGGTGCGCGGCACCGCCGGACGGGCGCCATGGCAAGCGCGGAGGCTTTCGCGCAGTACGACATCGGTGCCACACAGCCGGCCAGCACCGCCCCTGACGAGGGGAGCAGCCTGCCTTTCTCGACTCCGATGGCCGAGCTGGCCCAGCCGGCCCGGCCGCCGTTTGAAGCGATACGGCAGACAGGAGACCTGGGCGGCACGGTGCCGGAGGAGTCACATGACTGACGCGGCCGCAGAACCACGCGTGTCCACCCGGCCAACCGGCCCGGTGGCCGGGCCCGACGGCAGGCTGCGCTGCCCGTGGGGGCTCAGCGCCCCCGAGTACGTGGCCTACCACGACGACGAGTGGGGCCGTCTGGTCCACGGTGACCAGGCGATCTTCGAGCGACTCTGCCTTGAGGCCTTCCAGTCGGGCCTGTCCTGGCTGATTATCTTGCGCAAGCGGGAGAACTTCAGGAAGGCGTTCGCAGGCTTCGACATTGAGCAGGTCGCCGCGTTCACCGACGCGGACGCGACCCGGCTGCTCGCGGATGCGGGCATCGTGCGCAACCGCGCCAAGATCAACGCCGCGATCAACAACGCCCGCGCCGCTCTTGCGGTCGAAGAAGGCCTCAGCGACCTCTTCTGGAGCTACGCGGAACCCGGGCCGCGCCCGGCACCAAAAACGCTCGCGGACGTACCAGGGAAGACACCGCAATCAACAGCGCTGGCCAAGGAACTGCGCAAGCGCGGTTTCATTTTCACCGGACCGGTCACGGTCTACGCCGCCATGCAGGCCTGCGGCCTAGTCAACGACCACTTGGCAGCGTGCTTCGCCCGCTCCCGCTAGCCCATTTCCCGGCGCGTCGCGGCCGCCCGGTTTATGTTCGTCAATTCGTCCTCAACTGAGCACTTTCCAGGGCCGGCACGTAGTGAGCATGCGACAATTCCCGGCATGGGTCATGCGGAACCCGATATCGCCGAGCTTTTCGCGCCGCTGCGGCCGGCGCAAGCCTCCGATGTCGTCTTGAATGAGGCACGGCAGGTCCTCTCCCACGTCCGGCAGCCGATCGACGCGGAACTGTGGGGATCGGACATGATCGGCGCGCTGAGCGGGCACGCGTCCGGCGGCATCGACGCGGAGGTGATGGCGGAACTCGTCACCACGCTGGTGCCCGCCGCCGAGAAGGACGCGACGCCGGAAGCCCTCGTGCTGCTGCGGGTCCTCGGCGCGATCGGCACCGACGAGCTCAAGGTGGCCGCCACCGAAGCCGCGGCCCGGCTATCCGCCCAGGGCGTGCAGGACCCCGAGTGGGTGGACTCGCTCGGCGCACCGACCATCGGCAAGTGCTGGCATTACAGCGACATCGGCGGCCGGCAGGAATCGGTCACGGTCAGCTTCGGCTACGGCAAGAGCGAGCATGCCCTTTCTGTCCTCATCGACCACGGCAGGGGCGGCAAGATTAAGGACGCCTGGGTCGACGACGCGGAGGGCCTGCTCGACAAGACCTGGCTAGCGGCCGAGAACGACCCGCTCATCGTCTTCGAGCCCATCGAGCCCAAGGACGCCAGCGAACGGCTGACGAAGGCGGTCGCCGCCGGCGAGTGCCCAAGCAAGCCCGACGAGACGGACGACCTCACCGCCCACCGCGCCCTGCTGCACGCCAGGGTCCGCTACCTAGCCGCGAGGTAACTAAAAGCCAGCTGAAATGCGCCGCTCCTATCGGACATGAGTCGAGTGTGGTCGAGTGTGGAGGCATTCACCCGATAGGAGCGCGCATACTGAGCCCGCCCCGACCGAGCGGGCAGCGCGACAGGTCCGTTTCGAAGCGGTCGACTTCGAAGCGGTCGACGCGGCGAACCACGTGTCCATCCTCAGCTACGCGCTGCGCCGCACGGCAAGCCCCGACGCCGCCACGGCCATCCTGGCCGAGACTTTCCTGACCGCGCGGCGGCGCCTGGACGAGCCGCCAACCGGCGACAAGGCACGGCTGTGGTCCCCGTCCGACATTTCCGAAATGTCGGACGTGGTGCTTGCGCTCGGGTGCCGTTGCGGTCGGGTGCGCTTGCGACCGGGTGCGCTTGCGGTCGACCCGTCCGGCGACCGAGTGCGTCCCAACTCGGCCGGGAAACTGGCGGGCTTAGTGGGCGCTCGGCCGGCGAACTGGCGGCCGTGGTGGGCACTCGGCCCGAGCACCTGCTTTACCCCTCGCACAGCTTGAGCGGCCCCGTGATCATTTCGCTTCGCCTTCCGGCGGCCGACAAACACGCCCGATTTGCGCCTTATGTCGCGCTCGCTAAATGCTGGTGGTCACATGTCGCAGTCGCCTGAATAGCCTTGTGGCACCCAGAGGCAACATCGTCCTGTCCTTGTGGCACACAAGGCCAATGTTGTCTTAGCCCTGTGGCACACAAGGACACTTCTACTGGCCTTGTGTGCCACAGGGCCAGGTTGGTTCTGGCCTTGTGTGCCACAGGAGCAGGTTGGTTCTGACCCTGTGTGCCACGGGGCCAAAACCAAACGGCTGCGCCTTCGCCGGCGATTAGCCGCCAGCGTTCCCCTCCGCCAGCGTCCCCTAATGTGCAAAGGCGCGAAGGAGCAGTCGCGCCAAGTTCCGCGTCAAGCCCCCGCACGGTAGGGGAAGAAAAAGCAGGTGACCTGCCGCTCACCGAGTGCTAGGGTCTTGAGCTTCGCGCTGATCGCGCGCTACCCAGCAACCAGGAGAGCTCTAGGGGGTCAGCCATGCCCGCAGACGCGGGGCCAGCGACCGCAGGGACGGCCGCCGCAGACGACGACAACGACCTCCCGCCGGGAGAAAACAGCACGATCGCAGAGGAGCGCGCCCACCTCGCGAGCTCGCGCGATTTCCTCCACCTGATGCGCGAGAACGTCCTCGAGCTCGCGAAGAACCCGATGGCCGGCGACCGGGTCAGCCTCGAGTACCTGAAGGCCGACCTCTGGCGCCGCGCCGAGGCGCTGAAGGACCTGCCGGACGCGCCGCTGTTCTTTGGCCGCCTTGACTACTCGGAGCTGGCCAGCAACGACGAGGACTTTGTCGGCAAGGACTTCCACATCGGCCGCCGTCACGTGCACGACAAAGACGGCACCCCGGTCGTCCTTGACTGGCGCGCACCCGTTTCCCGTCCGTTCTACCGGGCCAGCCAGACCGACTCGATGGGCCTGTCGCTGCGGCGGCGGTTCGGCTTCGCCGGAGGGGCACTGACCGCGTATGAAGATGAGCGGTTCGGCGGTCAAGGTGTAGTAACCGACTCCAAAGCGCAGCCCACTAGCAACCTGCTCATCGCCGAAATCGAGCGGCCGAGGTCCGGTCCCATGCGGGACATCGTGGCCACGATCCAGCCGGAGCAGGACGACATTGTGCGCGCGGACGCCGGCACCACCGTCTGCGTGCAGGGGGCACCTGGCACCGGGAAGACCGCCGTGGGCCTGCACCGGGTCGCCTACCTGCTGTACGCGCACAAGGAGCAGGTGACGCGGCGCGGCGTCATCGTCGTCGGACCGAACCTTGCCTTCCTCTCCTACATCAGGAACGTCCTCCCCGCCCTCGGCGAGCTTGACGTCACGCAGACCACGGTGGCCGACCTGGTCGCCGCCACCTCCATCAAGGGCACGGACACCGACGAGAGCGCGACTATCAAGGGCGACGCCCGCATGGCGGTGCTCCTGCGCAACGCCCTATGGGCGAACATCAAGGGGCCTGGGGAGGCGCTCGTCCTGAGCCGCGGCTCGCGCCGCCTCCGCCTGCGCGCCGACGAGATCGAAGCCCTGGCGACCGAGCTCCGCGAGCGCGGCGTCCGCTACGGCACCGGCCGCGACCTGCTCGCGCACCGCATCGCACACGTCCTGCTCACCCAGCTTGAAGCGGCGGGCGAGACCTGCGACGACCGCACGCACGACGCGGTGCGCAGGTCCGCGCCCGTACGCAAATGCGTGGATGAGGTTTGGCCGAAGGTCGACCCGAAGAAGCTGGTCTTCGCGCTGCTTTCCGACCAAGAGCAGATCAGCCAGAACGGGCTCGGGTTCCTCTCGGAAGCCGAAATCTCCGCGCTCGCGTGGGCCAAGCCCCCGCGCGGCCTTGGCTCGGCCGCCTGGTCCCGCGCCGACCAGGTACTGATCGACGAGGCGACCGACCTGATCGAGCGGACCCCGTCGATCGCCCACATCGTGGTGGACGAGGCGCAGGACCTGTCGCCAATGGAGATCAGGGCGATCGGCCGGCGCTGCGCCACCGGGGCAGCGACCGTGCTCGGCGACATCGCGCAGGGCACCACCCCGTGGGCGGCGACCTCCTGGTATTCACTGCTCACTCACCTGGGGAAACCAGATGCGGCCGTCCGCGAGCTCGACGTGGGCTACCGGGTGCCGCGGCAGATCCTGGACTTCGCCTCCCGCCTGCTCCCGTCAATCGCCCCGAGCCTGTCCCCGGCGCAGTCACTGCGCGCGGACGAGCACGCGCTGACGCTCGTGCCGGTCGCCACGGGGCAGTTGGCCGAGCGTGTCGCGCAGGGCTGCACGGCGGCCCTCGCCGGACTCGGCTCGGTCGCGGTGATCTGCGCCGACGCGGACATAGCGGAAACCGCCCGGTCGCTATCCGCCGCGGGCCTGACATTCGCGGTCCTGGGCGCAGACGGCGTCGCAGTCGCGGCAGGCGCTTCTTCGGCCGACCCAGGCGCGTCCGCCAGCTCCGGCGCCGCGGGCGAGACGTCGGCCGTCGCGTCCAATGGAGTGCGGCGCCCCGCCGCCGCGGCACCCGGTACTGGTGGTGCGCAGCCGTCCGCAGCAGCCTCCGGTGCTGGTGGTGCGCAGTCGCCCGCCGCCGCATCCGGCAAGGCCGGCGTGCGCCGTGCCGCTAGCCGTTCGCGTGCGGCCAGCGTCCCCCGCTCGACCGGCGACCCGCGTTCCGCCTACCTGGCCGTAGCCGAGATGTCGGGCGCGGGCGCGCCCGACATCTCGGAAATTCCGGATATGCGGCAAGAGGAAAGCCGGCTAACGCTTGTCCCGGTCACACTTGCGAAAGGCCTGGAGTACGACCACGTCATCCTTGTTGAGCCCAGCCGGATCGCAACAGGTGAGGCGTATGGGCTCAGACGGCTCTATGTGGCGCTCACTCGCGCGGTTTCCCGACTTACCGTGTTTCACGCTGAACCGCTGCCCGCCGAGCTTTCGTTACATACTATGGAGCCATAGAGGCTATGTGAGGGAGGGCACACTCCTCCGGGAGTCGGGCCCCGCATTTTCGCTGTGCGTATCGCGCAACTGGGTAGGCGAGAATCGCGACACTTCAGGCGTGTCCCTGCATTAAGGCGATCAGTAACGACGGTGGGTGTATTTCTGTGGAAGCTAAGGTGAGCCCTGCATCGGCGACTGTCTACCTAGACAAGCTGGCCGAGGAGTTGACCAACCGAGGCCTTGAGGCCTGGCTCATGGCGCCGCCAGGACGGGTACCCAGCGTGTACATCACGAACCCGTGTGCACGCGCCCTTGAGGAGAACGTCTACGCCAACAAGGGCAAGGACGGGCTGTGGTGGTTCTGGTGGTCGTGGGCGGAGCGCATCGCTGTTGTCGATGACCTGGACGCGTCCGCGAACGCGATCACCCGCGTCTTGTCGCTCCCGCGCCGCGACTAGCTTGACCGTGCCGGGCGCGGCATCCTGATAACAGCAAGATGCGCCTGCGCCTGCGCCGATCATTCGTGCGCCGGTGCCGGTCATTGCGGGAAGCAAGACTTTCCCGGGCGCGTGCTGCCGCTGGCGGCCCTGGCGTCATGGCTGCGTCGCGATGATCTTCCACGATAAGCCTGCGGGCATCAACGCGGCTTACCGGGCGAACCCGGCATACCGGGACGAATTCGGGCTACGGCGATCACCAGCGGCTGTACGAAAGGCGCGCTGGCGCCTACCCCGCTGCGGAGCCGAGGGCCGGCGTCGGGCCTGGAATGCGGAGCACGCTTACGTTCGGGATGCTGGTTATGACTCGCTTACGGCGGTCAGGTGGGCATTCCTGGGAAAGCGACCGTGGTGCCCCGCCAGCTGACCGCCCTGTTTGCCGAGGTCTGCATCGCCTGGGCGGCAAATGTGCGCAAACCCGGGTCGGTGACCGCGACCATTGCGAGGTAGGCGCGGGTCACGCCGTCCTCAAGGGTGGCGGCGAGCTCTTTCGCCGAGTTCGCGTTCGTGACGGCGAAGGGGAGCCGGTAGGCGGGGCTCGCGGCCACGGGTGTGGCGCCGAGCTTGGTCAGCAGCGTGACGAGGTTGTCCCTGGCGACCTGGTGCGCGGTCCAGCTGGCGCGCGCGTGGGACTGCGCACTGCCCTGGAGCATCGCGCCGACGATGCCGTAGCCGTAGACGGCCGCGTGCTCGGCGGCGAGGGCGCCCTGCAGCCCGGCGACCGCGCTGCTCGCGCCGCTCATTAAGCACCCGCCTCGACCGCGGCGGTGCCGAGCACCGTGGCGTGCGTTGCCTCCGAGGCCGCGATCGACGCGTAAAGCTGCGCGAGGGACGCTGGCGCTCCGCTCAGGCGGCCCATCAGCGTGGTGACCGCGCGCTGCTCCGCGGTCCGGAGCTGGGCGAGGGCGGCTGCCTCAGTCGCGGCCAGGTGAGGCTTAGCCGTGACCGTGTTTGGTACCTGCTTGCCGGCCGGCTCGATGACCCGGGCGCGCAACTGGGCCAGGTGCTTCTCGTGTTCCGCGCGCAGCGGCGTCAGGAATGGCGCGTGCGTGGAATAAGTAGCGATGGCCTTGTTGTATATCCAAATCAGGTTCTGCTCGGCGGTCACGGCGTGCAGCAGTGTCTGGGTCTGCGGGGACACGGTGGGAGGCGCGCTCAGCACGGCTGGCCCCTTGCAGGCGCTCAGCGCGAGAAACAGGGGCAACGTGGTGGGCGACGCGGCAAGCAACTGACGCCTTGACAGCATAGGCTCTAAGCATGCCATGTGGCATCACCCCGAAAGACGGACGACTCGCGGAGCCGGGGTGGCTGCGCGCATCGCGGCGGTGGCGACGTGTAGCGTCCCTGGCCTATAGGCTGGACCTGGGAAAATATAAGCCTAGGTAATGGTGGCCCAGGCGACGCAGACGAGGAGGTCGAAATGCCCGGTAACTTTCGTTCCACCGCTGGCGCGGTGCACGAGAAGAAGCTGGCAGGCCTGATAGAGCCCGTTATCGTCGCCGCTGGGATGGACCTGGAATCAGTGCGGATGACGATGGCAGGAAAGCGTCGGAAGCTCAGCATCATCGTGGACAGCGACCACGGGGTGAGCCTCGACGATACGGCCGACGTCAGCCGTGAGATATCCGCCGTCCTCGATGCCAGCCACGTGCTTGGCGAATCTCCTTATACGCTGGAGGTTTCCTCGCCAGGCGTGGACCGGCCGCTGACCGAGCCGCGGCACTGGCGGCGCGCCCGGGGCAGGCTCGTCCGGGTGAAGGTAACGGGGGAGGGTTCCATGGAGGGGCGCATACTCGCGGCGGACGCCGACGGCGTCACGCTCGGCATTGTCTCCAATGGGCACGCCGGCGGCGAGCGCAGGTTCCCCTACGCCGACTTGGGCGCGGGCAGCGTCCAGGTGGAGTTCGGCAAAATTCCGGACGCCGAACTCGACGACTTTAGTGATCCGGAGCTTGACGACACGGTGTTTGACGACGACACCGACCTTGGAGCTGGCGGCGATGGACATTGACCTGAGCGTGCTGCGCAGTCTCGAGAGCGAGAAGGATATCTCGTCCGAAACGGCGATCAAGGCGATCGAGGACGCGCTGCTGATGGCGTACCACAAGACAGAGGGCGCCAACCCGGCAGCGCGCGTCGAGGTAGACAGGAAGTCGGGCCACGTCACCGTCTGGGCCAAGGAAACGGCTCCCGACGGTGCGCTTAGCCGGGAGTACGACGACACGCCGGCGGGCTTCGGCCGAATCGCCGCGACCACCGCCAGGCAGGTGATCCTGCAGCGGCTCAGGGACGTCGAAGACGAAATGACGTTCGGCGAGTACGCCGGGCATGAGGGCGACATCGTCGCGGGCGTCATCCAGCAGGGCAAGGACCCCCGCACGGTCCTCGTGGACCTTGGCAAGATCGAAGCGGTCCTGCCGCTGGCCGAGCAAGTGCCCGGCGAGCGGTACGTGCACGGCGAGCGGATCCGCTGCTACGTGTGGCGCGTCCGCAAGGGCCACCGCGGCCCGTCGGTGACGCTGTCGCGGACTCACCCCGACCTGGTACGGAAGCTGTTCGCGCTTGAGGTTCCCGAGATCGCGAGCGGTGCGGTGGAGATCGTCAAGATCGCCCGCGAGGCCGGGCACCGGACCAAGATCGCGGTGCAGTCCCACCAGCAGGGTGTGAACGCCAAGGGCGCGTGCATCGGGCCGGTCGGCAGCCGCGTGCGGAACGTGATGGCCGAGCTGCACGGCGAGAAGATCGACATCG
>Ga0134126_10003212_pt1 | contig 20445 bp, 16 predicted proteins | sample KB31752_FD_96881 | JGI IMG/M metagenome (GOLD analysis project Ga0134126, IMG submission 96881) | Terrestrial soil microbial communities with excess Nitrogen fertilizer from Kellogg Biological Station, Michigan, USA - KB3-175-2 | ecosystem: Environmental > Terrestrial > Soil > Unclassified ... | reverse complement strand
GCAAACTGGGCGCTGGTCATAGAAGACCATTATCAAAAACCCATGGATTTTGAATGGGCGAAAGACGGGATCAATCACCAGCTATATATTATACAGGCCCGGCCCGAGACGGTGCATAGCCGTGAAAAGAAATTGCAGTTGAAATCGTGCCGGCTGACCGAAAAAGGTGAAGTTATAGCCAGCGGCGAGGCGATAGGCAGCATGATTGCCGCAGGCGTTGCAAGGGTATTGTCTTCGCCGGCTGAAGCCGGCAAGCTGCGGCCGGGCGATATTTTAGTGACTGGGGCAACCAGTCCCGATTGGGACCCGATTTTAAAGAAAGTAGCCGGCATTGTAACAAATAAAGGGGGACGTACCAGTCATGCGGCGATCATCGCCAGGGAATTAGGCGTTGCGGCCATAGTAGGCGTCGAAAATGCTACAAATGAAATAAACGACGGCGAGCTTATTACAATCAGCTGCGCCGAAGGTAAAACGGGCAATGTATATCGCGGCAGGCTAAACTGGAAGGAAACCATAACCGACATCGGCAATATAACGCTGCCCGATACCCCAAAGGCCCAGTTAATAGTTGGTGAACCCGAAAAGGCTTTCCAGTTATCGTTTTATCCAAACCAGGGCGTAGGCCTGATGCGGCTCGAATTCATTATCACCAATTATGTGAAAGTGCATCCTATGGCCCTGGTAAAATTTGACCAGGTAACCGATGAGGTGGACCGTCTGAAAATTAAAAATATTACCCGCCAGTATCCCGATAAAGAACAATACTTTATCGATAAACTCTCGCAGGGTGTTGCGACCATCGCGGCAGCCTTTTATCCAAAAGAGGTAATTGTACGAATGAGCGATTTTAAATCGAATGAATACGCCGGACTGGTGGGCGGAAAATACTTTGAACCGGACGAAGAGAACCCGATGATCGGTTTCAGGGGCGCCTCGAGGTATTACAATGAGCGCTACCGCGAAGGCTTCCGGCTCGAGTGCGAGGCAATGAAAGTGGTACGGAACGAAATGGGCCTGACCAATGTGAAATTGATGATCCCCTTTTGCCGTACGGTTGAGGAAGGCAGGAAGGTAGTGGATATTATGGAAAATTACGGGCTTAAACAAGGTAAAAACGGCCTCGAAATTTTTGTGATGGCCGAAATACCAAGTAACGTATTAGTGGCCGAGGAATTTGCGAAGATCTTCGACGGTTTTTCCATCGGTTCAAATGACCTTACACAATTAACACTCGGCATCGATCGCGACTCGGCGCTTATCGCCAACCTGTTTGACGAGCAAAACGCGGCCAGCAAGCAGCTGATCACCACCATGATAACAAAAGCCAACAAGCTCGGTAAAAAAGTCGGCTTGTGCGGCCAGGCGCCAAGCGACTCGAAAGAGTTTACCCGCCTGCTGGTTGAAACGGGAATTAACAGCATATCCTTTAACGCCGACGCGATAATTAAGGGAATTGAAAATATTAACGAAGCTACATCAAGGCGCAAGATATCCCTGGCAAGGCGGTTCAGCAAAGTGGCGCTCTTATAATTACAAATCAAAATGGATCTGGCACAGGATATCAGGGATTTTTTTAACGAAACAGGCAAAATGGCACGTTTTACAGGCCGGTTTTTTACCATGGGGATAAAGCCCCGGTATGAAATTAAGGAACTGCTGGCCCAATGTTATATCATCGGTTATAAATCATTACCGCTTATCGGGCTTACCGGCTTCATCATGGGCTTGGTATTAACCATGCAATTACGCCCCAGTTTATCCGAATATGGGGTAGAATCGCAGCTGCCGGTTATGGTAGGCATAGCCATTGTAAGGGAAATTGGCCCGGTAATAACGGCCTTAATATTTGCAGGGAAGATTGGCAGCAGCATAGGCGCCGAGCTCGGGTCTATGAAAGTAACGGAACAAATTGACGCCATGGAAGTGAGCGGCACCAACCCGCTCAAATACCTGGTAGCAACCCGCATAGCGGCAGCAACATTGATGCTCCCTATTTTAACCATACTTGGCGATGCCATCGCATTATTTGGCTCTTATGTGGGCATAAACATCCGCTCGGTAACCAATTTCCATTTATTCTTTTCGCAGATATTCGATACGCTGAGTTATGGCGACATGGTGCCGGCGTTTATAAAAACATTTTTCTTCGGTTTTGCCGTAGGGCTTATTGGCTGCTATAAAGGTTATAATTCCAGCAGGGGGACCCGCGGGGTAGGCAGTTCGGCAAACTCTGCCGTGGTGCTGTCGTCTGTATTGATTTTTATCCTTGATTTCCTGGCAGTCCAGGTGACAGATCTGCTGGGGCTAAACATTTAGATATGGAAGCCAAAGACAATACATATGGCAGCGCAAATGATAAAGGCAAGGGACGGGCGCCTGTTATTGTTATTGAGCACTTATACAAGCGCTTTGGCAAGAATATAGTATTGGACAATTTTAACATTGAACTGCGAACCGAAGAAAACCTGGTTGTATTGGGTAAATCGGGCTCCGGCAAATCAGTTTTAATAAAATGTATAATCGGGCTGCTGGTCCCCGACAAGGGCAATGTCCTGGTTTTTGGCGAAAATGTACCTGATCTTACTCATGACGAACTCGACCGGGTACGTGCGAAAATAGGCTTTCTTTTCCAGGGAAATGCATTGTACGATTCCATGTCGGTCCGCGAAAATTTGGAGTTCCCCCTGCGCAGGCATTGGATTGAACTTTCGCAGAAGGAAGTGGACGCACTTGTTAAAGAAGCGCTCGAAAATGTGGGTTTGCCTCACACAGCGGATATGATGCCGGCAGAGCTATCAGGCGGGATGCTCAAACGTGTAGCGCTGGCCCGGACGATGATACTAAAGCCCGACATTATTTTGTACGACGAGCCCACGACCGGCCTCGACCCCGTTACGGCCAGGGAAATTGACAACCTGATACTGAAGCTGAAAAAGAAATACCATACGTCGTCCATTATTATTACACACGATATGAACTGCGTAAAAAATACCGCCGACCGCGTGGCGCTCCTGCTGGAGGGGAAATGTTATGCCGAAGGCAAATACATTGACTTTGAGCAGTCTGCGGATAAAAACATCAGGCAGTTTTTTGAATAAATTATCATGACAAACCAGGAAGGAAATAATATTAAACTCGGCGTATTTGTAATTGCAGGGCTATTTGTGCTGATACTCTCATTTTATATGATCGGTAAAAATCAAAACCTGTTTGGGTCGGGTTTCGAGCTGAAAACGCGTTTTTATAACCTTAACGGACTGGTGGAAGGGAACAATGTATTATTTTCGGGCATACATGCCGGCACCGTAAAAGACATCGCTATTTTTAACGATACCTCGATAGAGGTGACCCTGGTGATAGATAAAAAAATCAGGTCACACATCCATAAAAATGCGATAACCTCCATCGGCACCGAAGGCCTTATGGGAAACAAAGTTGTAAACATAACCCCCGGAAAAGGACAAAGCGCAACAGCGGAAGAGGGCGACGTGCTTGCGGCGGAAAAGATTGCAAGTACTGACGAAATGCTGCAAACACTTTCGAAAACAAACCAAAATGTCGCAGTTATTTCCGAGGCCGTAAAACGGGCGGTTTTGCGGGTCGACAGCAGCGCGTTGCTGGAGCTTCTCAACGACAGAAATATCGGCGCCAGCCTGAAATCTTCGCTGGTTAACATTTACAAAGCCACGGCAAATGCAAATAAGATGACCCAGGGTTTAAATGACCTGGTAAGGCAAATGAAAAACGGGAAAGGCACGGCAGGCCTTTTGTTATCCGATACCGCATTTGCCGGCGACTTAAAGCAAGCCATGGCTAAAGTAAGGGCGGCAGGCGACAACGCAAATCAAATGACCGTGCAGATGAATGATATGGTAAAGGAAATCAGGCTTCAAATGCTGAATGGCAAAGGGCCGCTCAACACTTTATTAAAAGATTCGGTAATGGCCGGAAACCTCGCCCGCAGTATGGCTAACATTCAAAAGGGCACCGATAACTTTAACCAGGATATGGAAGCACTGAAGCATAATTTTTTGTTCAGCGGTTATTTTAAAAGGTTAGAAAAGCAACGAAAAAAAGAGCTGGAAGCAAGTAAAAAGCTACAGGCCGCCAAATCAGATCCATAAGATCGATACCAGGGTGCCCTCGAAAAACCGCATCCTTCCCCCGCCCTCGCCGCTCAATCCTTTTCTTTCGACTTTCGGACTTCCCGACTTTTTCAATCAACCTTTTCAACGACAACGGCTGTACCGTAAGCCAAAACTTCGGTTACTCCTTGCAGCACCTCGTTGGCATCGTATCGCATGTTGATAACGGCGTTGGCGCCATGCTCCTGCGCATGCTGCATCATTAACTGGTAAGCTTCTTCGCGGGCTGTTTCGCAAAGTTCGGTATATATGGTGTTGCGCCCGCCCACCAAGGTTTGCAGACCGCCCATAATATTGCCGCCCATCCCGCGCGAGCGGACGGTTATTCCCCTGATGATCCCCAGCTGTTTGGTGATCTTGTAGCCTTCTAAGTGTGTACTGGTTGTAACGAGCATAATTGGTGAATTATTGAATTATTGAATTATTGAATTGGTGAGTTGATAGTTTGTGAATTAGCGGGTTAGTGAATTTTGATGACGTTTGCCGTTTAAAGATAATGTTTTAGCCGCTTTGTTTTCTTTTTATAACAAAGCTCATAACATTACAACTTTACAACTTTACAACAATCTGCAATCAACCAAAACTCCCCTTCTTAAACTCTTCAATCGCATGATGCGCCGCCCTTGCCGTGAGGGCCATAAAGGTAAGCGAGGGGTTTTGAACCCCGGTGCTGGTCATGCAGGCGCCGTCGGTAACAAAAACATTGGGGCAGTTGTGAAATTGGTTCCATTGGTTAAGCAGGGAGGTTTTTGGGTCTTTGCCCATGCGCACGCCGCCTACCTCGTGTATGTCAAGGCCGGGATTCCAGTGGTTATCGCCGGGACTTATGTTTTTACAGCCGGCTTTCTCCAGCATTTCGGTGCCTTGTTGTAAAAAGTCCTTCATCAGTTTAACATCGTTGTCATCATAATCGACAGATACGGTAAGCAGGGGAACGCCCCAGTCGTCCTTTTGGTCTTTGCTTAAAAAAACATGGTTGGTTTCCTTGGGGATGGTTTCGCCCTGCATCATCATATAAATGTCCCAGCCGCCGGGCTCGGAAATGGCGTCTTTATAAGCGGCCCCTATTTGCTGGCCGTCGGTTCTGTGGCCCCAGCCGGCACGGGTAGCGGTATAAAATACCATGTAGCCGCGCTTAAAATCGGTCTCCTGTTTATGCACGTTGCGGAAATTGGGCATCATTACCGCGGTCGGCCGGCGACCATAATAGTAGCTATCTCCCGGCCCATCGAAGGTGGCGTTGATATAGCCACGGTAGTTCTGGAAGGCAATGAATTTGCCCAGCATACCGTTGTCGTTGCCAAAGCCATTAGGAAAACGGGACGAAGTTGAGTTGAGCAGTATGAGGTTGGTGTTCAGCGCCGCGGCATTTACAAATATGATCTTTGCATAATATTCTGTGGCTTGTTTGGTATGGGCATCGATCACGCGCACGCCGGTTGCCTTTCCCTTGTTGTCATCATAAATAATCGAGTGCACTACCGAATTTGGCAATATGGTAAGGTTGCCTGTCTTGTTGGCCGTTGGCAAGGTAGCAGAATTCGAGCTGAAATAGCCGCCGAAGGGGCAACCGCGCTGGCACAAATTACGCGCCTGGCATTGGCCCCTGCCCTGCTCCAGGTGGATCTCCTTCGGCTGGGTTAAATGGGCGCAGCGGCCGATGATCACGTTGCGGTCTTTATAATTGTCCATTATCCGTTTCTGGATTATTTTCTCCACGGCGTTCATTTGCCAGGGCGGTAAAAACTCGCCGTCGGGCAGGGTTTCAAGGCCATCGTGATTGCCGGCAATGCCTGCAAACAGCTCAACATGGCTGTACCATGGCGCAAGGTCGTCATACCGTATGGGCCAGTCCACGGCATAATTATCCCGGGCGGGGCCTTCAAAATCAAACCTGCTCCAGCGTTGCGTTTGCCGCGCCCAAAGCAGCGACTTACCGCCAACCTGGTACCCGCGTATCCAATCGAAAGGCTTTTGCTGTATATAGGGGTGGTCTTTATCCTTTACAAAAAAATGGTGGGTGCTTTCGTCAAAGGCGTAGCACTTGGCAACCACGGGGTTGTCCTCTTCTATTTTTAAGGTATTATAACCCCGGTGGTCAAAGTCCCAGGGATTTTTGGTAGCGGTCGGATAATCTTTAAGGTGTTCCACCTTTTTGCCGCGCTCCAAAACAAGGGTTTTTAAGCCGCCTTCGCACAGTTCTTTAGCAGCCCAGCCCCCGCTGATACCGGAACCGATAACAATAGCGTCATAGGTATGGTTGGCATTGGCCGTATAGTTAAATTCATGTGTCGACATGGTATTCCGTTTATAATGGTTGGCTAAATATAGGAAATTCCAATGTAGAGACGCAATATTTTGCGTCTCCCAGCGAATGATTGAATTGTGCGGTCCGGAGACGCAAAATATTGCGTCTCTACACCCATGTATCCGGCTAATCTTCTTATCGGAAAAGTAAAAAAGTCAACAACACGTTATTGCTTGCGTCAGTTATCATACTTATTTTCTCAGGGAAGTCGGCCGGAATTGTTTTGGTGCCGGGCTTTGCAAAAAATGTATAATTTGATTGCTTTGCCAAAGCGTCATATTCCCTCGTGTACACATAGTTTGGGGGTAATTCGGCGCTTAAATTCCTGAAAAAACGCGTAAATGCGGCATTGTCAAGGTTAAAATCTATGGTTAAATTAACATCGCTTTTTTCGCAGATCAGCGTTGCGTCGTTCTTATCTCTAAAGTTAAATTTTAAATTGTAGGAGGTATCACTGATACTTTTTATGCCGTTATCGGTTTGCAAGCTTTTAAAATAATGCGGGGCAGATGCTATGATCTCAGAAAATACTTTATGAAAGGCGGCATCTTTTGCACCCTTCAATACCGGGGATTGTTCTAATGTGTCAGTAGTCTGGGCGTCAACCGCGCCTATAAAAAGAAGCAGCGAGGCCGCAAGGGCAAATAATTTTTGCATGATCGTTTGGGTTTAATTGGGGCAGTGTAAAATACGCAATTAAAAAGTATTTGCAAACGCTTAATAATTAGGTACCTGTTTAATAAATTTGCGGATGCTTCAAATCAGCCGCCTTTTCATATATCCCATAAAATCCCTGCCGGGCATTAAACTGAAATCAGCGCGGGTAACCGAAAAAGGTTTTGAGCACGACAGGCGCTGGATGCTGGTTGATGAAGATAACATTTTCATTTCGCAGCGGGAAGCCCCGCAAATGACGCAGCTGTCGGTTTCGATTGAAAAAGAGGGATTAACCATCACACATAAAATTAAAAAAGATTTCATCGTCCTCCCACTCAAAGGTCCCCTTGCAGACGACTGGGGGGAAGTTATGATCTGGGATGATACCTGCAACGCACAATTTGTAAGTGATGAGGCCGATAGGTGGTTTACCGATATGCTCGGAATAAAATGCCGCATGGTTTATATGCCTGATGATTGTAAACGAATTGCCGATCAAAAGTACGCACCACCCGGCGCCGTCACTTCATTTTCGGATGCCTACCCGTATATGATGCTCGGCCAGGCTACGTTGGATGATCTTAACAGCAGGCTGGCAACACCCTTGCCGGTAGACAGGTTCAGACCAAACATTGTTTTTACAGGCGGCGAGCCTTTTGAGGAAGACCGCCTGGGCAATTTTATCATCGGTGATATTAACTTTTGCAGCGTAAAATTGTGCGGCCGTTGTAACATCCCAGCCATCGACCAGGAAACCGGCATCGCCGGAAAAGAGCCGACCAGAACCCTTGCAACCTACCGCGCAAAAAACAATAATATATACTTCGGCCAATTACTTGTAAGCAAAGGCGAGGGCATGGTTTCCGTTGGCGACATTCTGCAAACGGTAAGCCTGAACCATGACGAAAGGTTCATGGTAAACGAAAAGGCTTAAAACGCCGTTATGGATATTGACGAAAATTTGGTATAATTGTTAGTGGAAGTTGATTAGGTTGATTAAGAGAGTGGTTGATTGAGTTGAAAAACATTACGCAGGCATCTTCAAATAATCGGCTTAATAAACCAATAACCAACTTGATGAGTTGATTGCATAAATGAATTACTGATTAGTTAGGTCGGGGCAGTAGACGGCAACCTAATCAACCTAATCCAACACAATCAACTATAAACCAATTCAAAAGCATGCTTTCAAAAAAAACCAAGTACGCCATAAAGGCGCTTGTTATCCTGGGTAAAAATACCGACCAGCCGCCGATGCAGATATCTAAGATATCTGAAGAGGAACGCATACCAAAAAAATTCCTGGAGCAGATATTGTTGGATTTGCGAAACGCGGGTTTTCTATACAGTAAAAAAGGCGCCGGCGGCGGCTACAGTCTTAATAAAGATCCGAAAGAAATATTCCTGGTGCATGTAATGCGCGTTACCGGCGGGCCCATTGCTATGGTGCCCTGTGCCAGTCTCAATTTTTTTCATAAATGCGAAGAATGCCAGCAGGAAACCACCTGCGGCATACGCGATGTTTTTATAAATGTGAGGGATGCCACGCTGAAAATATTAACCGAAACCAGTATCGCAGATATCATCAACAAGGAAAAGGAACTTATTTTAAATATCTGATAATCGCTGACGAATAATTCCCTGTATTTTATGTAGCGTTGTGTCTGATCGCTTCGTAATGGAGCTATAGCAATGATGCCATTCCATAAACCAACAACTAAATGAAAAACATATACGCGATACTTCTTTTTACCTGCCTGATCTTCACCTTAAACGCCTGTAAAAAGGATAGCGGTTCACCTATTCTCGGCAAATGGCAGGAGACTAAGATCAGAATTTACACCAAAGACGCATCCGGCGTTATTTTAAATGATACGACTTATGCAGGAGCGACCTTTACAAGCCTTGATTATGTGCAGTTTTTAAGCAACGGCACCTGCGTTAATTCAAGCGATTATGAATATTATCCGTCGGGCGAAGGCTTTCCCAAAACCCCCGAACATTACATTTCCGGCGGTACGCTGAATTATTCTTTTATCGAGCCCCGGCAATATATATTATCGGCCGGCGGAAACCTCGTTAACCCCGGCGGTTTTGTTACAACGGACACAGCGAGGCTTATTGACGCGCATAATTTAACTATTCATTTTACAAATTACGGTCATAGTACAACCGGCCAGTCTGTAGTATACGATTCATATTATACAAGGTAATTTTGCCGGTTACTTTATAAACGTATCAAAAAATCCCCCCCTGCGCTTAGCAAATTCAAGGGTTAGCCGACGCAGATAAATAGCGGCAAAAGTGTAATCCCAAAGTAAAATCAAGTTTTTTCAAACAAAACACTACTAAATAGGTATACTATGTATATATTTGCGATGTAATAGATGAAAACAACCAATAATCATAATAAAAAAGTCATGATGTGTTGCTGGGGACAGTGCAATGGTTGAGGCTTTATCAAATATTGAAAATGAACGCAAGCCTCTTTAGCCAACGCAAAAGGGGTTTTTTTACATCAAAAAATTAAAAACAGGTATGCAAAGCTTCAGAACTGAATTGGAGAACCCGGTAGTTGAAAAAGACATTATCGACCTTGAAAAAAAAATCAGGGCCTTTCGTGAAGGGAAGATCCATGATGAAAAATTCAGGAGTTTGCGCCTCGCCCGCGGTATTTACGGCCAGCGGCAGCCCGGCGTACAGATGGTACGTATTAAGCTTCCTTTCGGGAAAATAACATTTAAACAGCTGTTAAGGATCGCCGATATTTCGGATGAATACGCCAGCCGCAACCTGCACTTAACTACCCGCCAGGACATCCAGATACATTACGTAAGCCTCGACCGCACACCCCAACTGTGGGCAGACCTTGAGCAGGATGATATTACGCTGCGGGAAGCCTGCGGAAATACGGTAAGGAACGTTACCTCCTCTCCTACTGCGGGTATCGATCCGGCTGAGCCATTTGACGTATCGCCATATGCCCAGGCAACATTTGAATACTTTTTGCGCAATCCTATCTGCCAGGACATGGGCCGTAAGTTTAAAATATCCTTTTCGTCAAGCGAGGCTGATACTGCTTTTTCATACATACACGATATTGGCGTCATTCCAAAAATAAACGATAAGGGCGAGCGTGGTTTCAAAGTATTGATCGGCGGCGGTTTAGGCGCGCAGCCGCTGTTGGCCAGCGTAACCGAAGATTTTTTGCCCGAAGACCAGCTGATCCCTTACATTGAAGCTATAATCAGGGTGTTCGACCGTCACGGCGAACGCAATAACCGCAACAAGGCACGTTTAAAATATCTTATCCAAAAAATAGGTCTCGAGGAAGTTTTAGCATTGGCCGCCGCCGAAAGAAAGGCGCTTAAAGTAAAAACCTACCCGATAAACCGCGACACCATACCGGCCCCTGTAATGCCGGAGCCGGTTGAATATGGCGAAGTAACCGTCAGCAACCCTTTGCGCTATGAGCAATGGCTCATTACCAACGTATTCGAGCAAAAGCAAAAGGGATTTTATGGCGTATATGTAAAAGTGCCGGTTGGCGATATTCCGACTGATACCGCCCGTAAATTGGTGGACGCTATAAGCCCCTATGTGGCCGACGAGATCAGGATCACCCAAAACCAGGGCCTGTTGCTGAAATATGTGCGTAAGGAAGTACTCCCTGCTTTATATGCCGGTTTAACCGAACTCGATCTTTCAACTCCCGGCTTTGACAGCCCGGCCGATGTAACTACCTGCCCCGGTACCGATACCTGCAACCTGGGCATATCAAACAGCATGACACTTTCGCGTGTGCTGGAGGACGTGATCTATAATGAATATGAGGACCTGATATTTAACCGCGAAATCAAAATAAAGATCAGCGGCTGCATGAATTCCTGCGGACAGCATGGCCTGGCACATATCGGCTTTCATGGGAGCTCGCTAAAATCGGGAACCAGGGTATTGCCATCGGTACAGGTACTTTTAGGCGGTGGTACCGTTGGCGATGGCATTGGCCGCGCAGCTGAGAAAGTTATAAAGGTGCCTGCAAAACGGGCCACCCATGTTTTAAGGGCGGTGCTTGATAATTATAAAGATAATTCAATTGAAGATGAAACTTTCCATGCCTATTATGACCGCCAGGGCAAGGATTATTTCTACCAGCTGCTAAAACCGCTTGCCGACCTGAGCACCTTAACCGATGACGAGTTTGTTGACTGGGGCCACCAGGAAACTTTTGCTACCGCGATAGGTGTGGGCGAGTGCGCCGGTGTTGTGATAGACCTGGTAGCTACCTTATTATACGAGGCAGATGAAAAACTTGGCTGGGCCAACGAAGCTTTCGCCGACGGCCGGTGGGCCGATGCCATTTATCACGCATACAACACATTTATAAGTTCGGCCAAGGCCCTGCTGCTGGATAAGAACATAAACAGCAGTACACAAACAGGCATTATCCGCGAATTTGACAACAACTATATCAATACAGGCGAGATCAGTTTAGCCACCAGCTTTAACGACCTTGTACTGCAAATTAACCAAAATGAGCCATCTGAGGCCTTTGCGAAAGCCTACCTGGATGAAGCCGCTGATTTTTTTACAACTATAAAAGCAAAGAGAGAGGAATTGGTACAGTCATGAGCATAACATCGATAGAAAAAAATATAAAAGAGCCGCGCATCACCTTAGTAGGCGCCGGCCCGGGGGATATGGAACTCATCACCCTGAAAGGAGTTAAAGCATTAAAAACAGCCGATGTTGTTTTGTATGATGCCCTTGTAAACGAGGAATTGCTTGAATTTGCGCCTGAGCATGCAGTAAAAGTATATGTGGGCAAACGTTCCGGCGACCACTCCTATTCGCAGGATGCGGTGAATAAACTGATGATCGACTATGCCATCAACTATGGCCATGTAGTTCGCCTTAAGGGCGGCGACCCATTTGTTTTCGGGCGCGGCTTTGAAGAGCTTGATTTTGCAGCTTCCTACAGTATCCCGGCACAGGTGATACCGGGGATATCGAGTTCAATAGGCGTACCGGGCCTGCAGCACATACCGGTTACCCACCGCGGACTTAGCGAAAGCTTTTGGGTGGTTACAGGCACTACTGCAAGCGGTAAGGTATCAAAAGATGTTTATGAAGCCGCCAAAACAAATGCCACTGTTGTGGTGCTGATGGGCGTTCATAAATTAGCAGAGATCACCGAAATATTTAAAAAAGAAGGTAAAAACAAGTTGCCGGTTGCGGTTATTCAAAGCGGCTCGACCGCCGAAGAAAAAGTGGCCATTGGTATTGTTGATACGATAGTTGAAGTTGTTGACGAAAAGAAGATCACCTCGCCGGCATTGATCGTGTTTGGCGAAGTGGTGTCGCTGCATCCGCAATTCCAGCCTATTAAAGAGTTTTATGACATCATTGCAGGAGAAGAATAATAAGATACAATCAACTCAAGTCGAAAAACAGGGGGGCAATCCGTTGTTCCCCGTTTTTCTAAAATTGAGTGAATTGCACACCGTGCTGGTTGGCGCAGGTAATGTGGGCCTTGAAAAGCTGACTGCCATTTTGCACAACAGCCCGGATGCAAGGGTGACTGTTATCGCATTATCCATTCTGCCTGAAGTTCATGCGCTTGCTGCCGCTTACAAGGCCGTAACCATTGTGCAAAAGTCCTTCGATGACAGCGGCCTTGACGGTGCGGACCTGGTTATCGCTGCCACAAACGACAGTGGCCTTAATAATTTTATCCGCCAATCGGCACATGACCGCAAGCTGCTTATCAACGTAGCTGATAAGCCGGATCTGTGTGATTTTTATTTAAGCTCCATCGTACAAAAAGGAAATCTAAAAATTGCCATTTCAACCAATGGCAAATCACCGACAATAGCAAAACGACTCAAAGAGGTCTTAAGCGACGGTTTGCCCGACGAGCTGGATACTACGCTTCAGCAAATGAGCAGCCTGCGTAACTCGCTTGGCGGCGATTTTGCCTATAAAGTTAAAAAGTTGAATGAAGTGACATCGGTATTGGTTGAGCCCGGCGCTGTAGACGCAAAGCCCGAAGAGGTTAAGATTCCGGCCCGCGTGTTGGTAAAAATAATATTGATAACAATTGCGGCAACTGCGGCTGTTATCTTAATAAGTTTAAAAGTGTTGCGGCTTTTTTAATGGATTTATAAAATGATAGATTTAGCAGAAAACTTAAAACAGCAAACAGAAGGGTTAAGCCCCATTGACGCATTAACCCTGCTGGCTGATATGTTCCCTGGCAAAATTGTGTTTTCAACAAGTTTTGGCTGGGAAGACCAGGTAGTTGCCCACATGATTTTCGACAACGATCTGCCCATAAAGGTATTCACACTGGAAACCGGCCGCCTGTTTCCCGAAACTTATTATGTATGGAACCGGACGATGGAAATATACGGCAAGCCAATTTACGCCTATTATCCCAACCACGAGCTCGCCGAAAAAATGGTGACGCAGAAGGGGCCCAATAGCTTTTATGAATCCGTAGATAACCGTAAAGAATGCTGCAATATCCGCAAGGTTGAGCCATTGAGACGGGCGCTTGCCGGCAATGATTGCTGGATAACCGGCATCCGCGCCGAGCAATCGCCAAACCGCCAGTTTATGGAACATGTGGAGTGGGACGACGTAAACCATTTGATAAAGTTCCACCCGCTGCACGACTGGAGCATTGATGAAGTAAAAGAATACATCAGGTTATACAACATTCCGTATAATACCCTGCACGATAAAGGTTTCCCAAGCATAGGCTGCGCACCTTGTACCAGGGCCGTTCAGCCGGGCGAAGATTTTCGCGCCGGCAGATGGTGGTGGGAAGACCAGTCGAAAAAAGAGTGCGGCTTGCACGAGATAACAAAGCATGAGGAGCCTACATTGGTAGAGGAGATTAGAGGTTAGGAGGAATGCCAGTCGAGAAATCGGCATTTCCTGCAGGAGTCCTTCGGACCGATTTCCTAATCAGCTAACCTCTAACCTCTAATCTCCAACCGCTAACCCCTAATTAAAACTTATATCCAGGTGGCCGCTGGCATCAACGTTTACAGTTGTTCCGCCGCCGTTCATGCTCCCTCTTACATGGTCTTTTTCCCATTCGCCATTAAAACCGCTCATGTTTGCGGGCTTGCTGATCCTGTTTGCCGAAAGGTTAAGCTCATAACCTTGTTTAGCAGGCAGTCTTAGTTCAATATGGCCTCCGCTGTCATCAAGTTTAATATATTTACCTGCATGTACCACATCTATACGCATGCTGCCGCCGCTGGTAGAGGCTTCGAGGCTGCATGACAACTGACTTAATTCAACGCTGCCGCCTGATGTGCCGGTAATTAATTCGCCCTCAATATTATTTGCATGAACGCTGCCGCCGCTGGTGTTTGCATTTATCGTTCCTTTCAGACTTTCCAGGTGAAGTGAGCCGCCCGATGTCTCGAGCCTGATCTTGCCCTGGCAATTATTTGCCCGTACACTGCCGCCGCTGGTCTCCAAATTAATATTATCGCTTGAATTTGATACCTCGATGCTGCCGCCCGATGTTTCACCTTTGATCGTACCCGTTAACCTGTCTAAATGCAAGCTGCCGCCGCTGGTGCTGAATTTTTCATCGCCCGATAAATTGTCGAGGTGAATACTGCCGCCGCTGGTTTCCAGGTGGGTGTTAACCTCTTTTGGCACATAAATTTTAAAAGATATGCTCAATTGCCTGCGCCAGTCCCAGTTAAAACCATTTTCATGTTTTCTTCTTGCGCGGGCGTGCAATTCATGGTTGCCAACCGAAACTTCCAATTCATAATCGGCATCAAGACGTTTTTTTATTTCTTCGCGGCTAAGCTCGTTGTTGTTATTGCCGCGTATGTAAACTTCGATCCTGGCAGCCTGCCCCGAAGCACCGCTAACAGTGATACTACCGCCGGAAGTTTCTACATATACGTTCTTTATCGCATCATTAGCCAGCGATTTTGTCTCAAAAGGGGTTTGGTTATCCTGCGCCAAAGCAATGCTGCCGGTACAGGCCATCAATAGTAACAGTAAGTAAGTTTTCATCTCTTTTTAATTGTTTTAATAAGAGACAGTATTTTGTTAAACATAGTTGCATGGGGGTGGAAAAAAGTTTGCAGCTGGCAGTAGGCAGTTTGCAGTGGGCAGTGGGCAGTGACATTTAAGTATGCAAACTGCCCACTGCAAACTGCCTACTCGCTTCTAAGGCTCTTAACCGGGTTTGCCAGGGCTGCTTTTAGCGCTTGTATGCTTACTGTTAACCCGGCGACAAGCAATGAGGCGGCGCCTGCTGCTATAAATACCCACCAATGAATGGATATACGATAAGCAAAATCCTGAAGCCATTTATGCGAAATATACCAGGCTATTGGCGAGGCGATTGCGCCCGCGATGATAATCAATACCAAAAAGTCTTTGGAAATAAGTAAAATAATGCCCGATATATTGGCCCCTAAAACTTTCCTGATGCCGATCTCTTTAGTGCGCTGCACTACGGCGTAGGCTGTTACCGCGAACAAGCCGAGGCAAGCCAGCAATATCGCCAATACCGAAAAAGTTGTAAAAACACCCGCTGTTCTTTGTTCAGCCCGGTACAAGGCATCATAATCTTCATCAAGGAATTTGTAATCGAACGGCCGCGACGGAACGCGCGCTTTCCATAGTCTTTCAATAGCTTGTTTGGTCGACTCGGTAGTATTACCGGCTATCCTTACAAAAATATCCTCGGTTTGGAAATGATCCAGGAATATCAGCAGCGGTCCGATAGGATCATGAAACGATTTGAAATTAAAATCTTTAACCACAGCTTTTATTTTACCGCTATAATATCTCGAAATTTCTTTTCCAATTGCCTGTTCCGGCGTCCAGCCCAATGCCCTGGCGGCCGACTCATTGAGCATAAATGAGTAATGAAAATTTTTATTGTTGTTAGTCGTATCGATCTGCAAAACGTCTGTCTGGTTAAAATCGCTGCCGGCAACTATTTTTAACTGCATGGTTTTTATAAAATCCTCGTCCATAGGCAAAGCGTTTACTGTTAAACCCTTACCATCCTTTGTTTTTATGGCGTCGCCCCACATAACATTAATGGGCTCATTATTTGCAGCGGCAACACTCTCGACGCCCGGGATAGCCCTAATAGCCTTTTTTAAACCATCAATTTGCGGCTGCATTTTATAATCCACCGGCAAAACCATTACGTTGCTTTTGTTATAGCCGATATCCTTATTCCTGATATAGCTCAATTGCTGCAATATGACCACTGTAGTTATGATCAGGAATATCGAAATGATAAACTGGAAGATGATCAGCGACCTTCGCACACTTTGTCCGGAGGTAAATGAAAAACCTGATTTAAGTATCTTCACTAATTTTATCCCCGATAATAATAACGCCGGGTATGCGCCTGCTGAAAAACCGATAACAACGCTCAGTGCAAGCAAACACGAAAGGATAACCGGATCGAGCAGTGAATTAAACTGGAATTGTTTACCGGATAACTGGTTAAAATAAGGCAGCAGAAAAATAGCGAGGCCGAACGCAAATATCGCAGCAATAGCCGATACTAACAGCGACTCGCCAACAAATTGTTTAAATAACTGCTGTTTCGCCGCCCCGAGAACTTTCCGTATGCCGATCTCGGCGCTGCGGCCGGCCGACTGGGCTATTGAAAGATTAACATAGTTAACACAGGCAATTATTAAAATCAGCACGGCCACAGCGGTCAAAATATAGATGTACACGATGCTCCCATTGGGGTCATAAACAGCGGGCAGGTTGGAGTGAAGATGTACGCTGGTGAGTGGCTCAAGGTGATAAGTTAAATGCTGATTGGCAGTCATTTTTAGCTCGGTCCTGTCCACGGTTGTCATATAAGCAGCGATCTGCTGCCGTAACTGACCGGTTTGCGAACCACTTTTTAGCAGTAGGTACGTTATGTCATTGGCAGTCCACCAGTTTTCGGGCTCTTTAGCAGCCGACAAATTATAAAACGGCACTATAAAATCAAAACCGATCTGCGAATTTGACGGAACGTCGGCTGCAATGGCCGAAACGATAAAGTTCTTCTCGCCAACCTTCAGCACCTTGCCGATTGGGTCTTCGGTATCAAAATATTTTTTTGCAGCAGTTTCAGTAACTACTATTTTGCCCGGGTCGTTTAGTGCGGTTGCCGCATCCCCTTTGATCAGTTGGTAAGAAAATATTTTAAGAAAAGACGGATCGGCATACAGGAAGTTCTTCTCCTGGAACAACCGGTCTTTATAGCCGACTATCCTTGCTATTTTATCGAGGCGCACATAATCCACTACCGAAGGAAATGTCCGTTTAAACTGCGGCCCGACTTTGGTCCCGGTAACTGCTATTTTTTGAGTAGCATCGCCCAGGTTATAGTCCATCGTCACGCGGACTATACGGTCTGCATTTTTATTAAAACGATCGTAGCTCAACTCATTTTTTATGTAAATACCTATTAACAGGCAGCTAACAATGCCGGCAGTTAACCCGACGATATTCACAAATGTGTACAACCTGTTCTTCCTAAGGTTTCTCCAGGCTATTTTGAAGTAATTTTTTATCATAATCTAGTTCATTGGTTCATTAGTTCATTGGTGGGACGGCTATCGGTTGGTCACTGCTGCCAACTTTCTATTGCAAACTGGAAACTGCAACTGCCAACTGCCAACTGCCTACTGCAAACTGCCTACTGCTTACTCGCTCCTAAGGCTCTTCACCGGGTTCATCAACGCGGCTTTGGCTGATTGAAAACTAACGGTTATTAGGGCAATCATCACGGCCAATACAGCTGATAGCGCAAACACCCACCAATCTATCGTAGTGTGATAAGTGTAGGCATTCAGCCATTTATTCATTCCGATCCAGGCGACAGGCGTGGCGATCACTAAGGCTATTAACACCAGCAGCAAAAACTCCTTTGACAATAAAGTAAATAATGACCCCACGCTTGCGCCAAGCACTTTACGGATTCCTATTTCTTTAATTCGCTGTTCGGCGGTGAACATGGCCAAGCCTAAAAGGCCCAGGCATGAAATAAAAATACCCAGGAAAGCGAAAGCCTTTGAAAGCTTGCCAACTACCTGCTCGTTATTATAAAGTTTCTGATATTCTTCGTCGGTAAAAGAATAGGTAAAAGTGAAATTGGGGTTCAACTCCTTGCAAAGCTTTTCCATGGTTGCGATAGCCTGTTTTGTCTGGCCTGCCCCGGTGCGTATTAATATATTCCCCCAATGCACTGTATCCCGCAGCCTGACGATAAGCGGCTGAATCGGGCTGTGTAGCGAGTTAAAATGAAAATCTTTTATTACGCCGATAATTTTTCCTTTTTTGTGCCACATGGTTAATGGTTTGCCTATCGGGTCGGTATATTTAATGCGTTTCAACGCGCTTTCGTTGATCAGGTAACCGACTGAATCTGTTACAAAATCACGGGAGAAATCGCGCCCGCTTTGCAATTGCAGCTTCATGGTGTGCACGAAATCATAACCCACAGAAATCTGTGTAAATTCAATGTTTACATTCGGATCTTTTCCTTCCCAATCCACCCCGCCTGTACTGCTGCCAAAACTTACCGGCGGGTCAGACATTCGTGTAACATCTTGTATACCGGGCATCTTTAGGACCTCATCCTTAAATATTTTGTATTTGGCCCCTAAATCGCCTTCTATCGGGATATAAATGAGATTCTCGCGGTCGTACCCTAAATTTTTGGCCTGGATATAGCCTACCTGCTTCGAAACCACTATGGTGCCTATGATAAGTATGGCCGAAAGAAAAAACTGGAATATCACCAGCCCCTTGCGGAACCACGCAGAACCGGTACTGAGCTTTACAGCCCCCTTTAATACCGTAACCGGATTGAATGCGGACAAAAACAGGGCGGGATAGCTCCCCGATAAAATACCTGTTACAAGGGTCAGCCCAACCAGCCATAACCAGAATGCAATATGGCCGAAGGGATAGGAAATATCTTTTTGGGTAACGGAATTGAAAACCGGCAGCAATATCAAAACCAGGATGATGGAGATTACAACCGCTATAATGGTGAGCATAACTGCCTCGCCCATAAACTGCCGTATTAAAACGCTCCGAACGGCGCCGACAACTTTACGTACGCCAATTTCCCTCGCCCGTTTTACCGACCGCGCTGTGGTTAAATTCATGAAATTGATGCAGGCGATCAGCAGGATAAAAATTGCTACGATGCTGAATAAGTGGACGTATTCAACTCGGCCGCCATCAGGCCGGCCGTTACTATCGAACTCGGAATGCAGGTATCCTTCACTAAACTTTTGCAAACCCAGTTCCTCTCTGAATGCTTTATTTTGTTCTTTGTTCAGTTTATCTAAAAAGTGGGTTGCTTTTTTATCAACAAGCGCCGGATTGGCATCGGCCCGCAGCATCACATAGGCTTGCGGCCCGTTATTGCCCCATTGTTTAGCCCAATCGTTTTCCTTCAAAAAGTTATCCCAATTGAGAAGGAACTCGAATTTTAGCGAGGAGTTTTTTGGCAGATCTTCAAAAACGGCTGTTACCGTGAAATTTTTCTTGTTCTCGAACCTGATAGTTTTGCCAATCGCATCGTGCGGAGCGCCAAAAAAATCTGCCGCCATTTTCCGCGAAATTGCAATGCTTACCGGGGTATTCAAAGCATTTTGAGGATTGCCTTCCAGCAAAGGAAAGCTGAACATCTTGAAAAAATCGGAATCGGCGCTATTGCCCTGCAGTTTCAGGATCTTGTCGCCAACCCTGAATGTGCTGCCGGTTGCCCAGGCAAAGTTGGTAGCATATTCTATTTCGGGTATGCCCCTCTTCATCTCGTTGGCCAGCACCCCCGGCACGGAATATTGCCCAACCACCTTATTATCGTAATATTGGCGCTCGACAACTGAATATAAGCGCGACCCGTTGGCGTGAAAGGCATCGGTACTCAATTCATTTTGCACCCATAATAAAATAAGCACGCTGCAGGCCATGCCAAGCGCCAGCCCAAGAATATTAATGGTGGAGAAAAACTTGTTCCTCCACAAATTTCGCCACGCGATTTTTAAGTAGTTCTTTATCATGAAAATCAATTATTGAATTAGTGATTTAGTGAATTATTGAATTAAGACCTCTTTTTACTGCTACTGCCCACTGCCTACTGCTACTGCCTACTGCTACTGCTACTTCAAACTGCTTCACTCGCTTCTCAAACTCTTCACCGGGTTAGCGGCTGCGGCTTTTATGGCCTGAAAACTTATAGTTACCAGGGCCACTACTATTGCGGCCATGCCCGCCAGGCCGAATATCCACCAACTGATGGTAATC
>Ga0134126_10003211_pt1 | contig 20446 bp, 14 predicted proteins | sample KB31752_FD_96881 | JGI IMG/M metagenome (GOLD analysis project Ga0134126, IMG submission 96881) | Terrestrial soil microbial communities with excess Nitrogen fertilizer from Kellogg Biological Station, Michigan, USA - KB3-175-2 | ecosystem: Environmental > Terrestrial > Soil > Unclassified ... | reverse complement strand
TAGAGCCCAGCGCGATCCGCAATCGTAGGAAAGTTTTTCAGTGCCTGCCTTGCATGCCAGTAGTTCCCCAGCGAATAAAACTTTTCCAGACCACTTTGTGCGGGCGGGATCTTGTTTACGTAGGTACCGCAGATTGCGCAGACTCCGTAGCTAGGGTGCCACTCAAACGACATCAAGTTACCGCCGCACCAACATCGATCGCGCCTCTCGCGAGCCACCAGCAGCGATTGGGCTTTGGCGAGTCGTGGGAAAAAGTATTTCTGCGCCGGCCGAGTGACGCCGTTGTTCGAAGAAATTATCCTTCTGATACCACGACGAATCGGAGTCGGGAGTTTGTGATAGGAATCGATTAGGAATGACACGCTAGTCGGAGGTTGCGGCACAAGCAACGCTCTGTCGATCTAATCTCTCGAGTTGCCAATCAAATTTCGGACAGATCAATCCGGGCCATCTTTCCGGAAAGCGGCCACTGTGTGATCCCGTCTCTTCGACGTGAAAATTCAGGCAGTTCTCAACGAAGAACAAGGCCCGCACGAACGGAATGTCGCACGAGACAGTGATACCGTATTGCCCGACGTTCAAAAAATTACCGGGGATTTGACACCAGCTCGTGTATTTGCCCGGCTCGCGGTAGGTTTGGTCCCAGCCATTGTTACTACTCTCGGCGGAAGTGAGAATTACCGTGCCGTCGCTGGCCACCAGCCGAAAGGCCGTGCGAAAAAGCGGCAACGGCCGGAGTAGCTCGTATTCAATCTCAACGTTGAGAGGGCGACGCACATCGAAGTTTGCAGACTGCTCACGATCGCCGTTTGAAATCCGAACTGCGAGCAAGCGAATTTCGTCAGTACCGGGAGCTTCAACGGGATTTGTCCAGCGCCGTTCACCACTAAACTGCGCGCCGCTCGACAGGTAACGACCAACGACTTCTTCGCTCTCGCCTGTCATTTGAAGTTTTCCGTCGTTAACCCAAATCGCCGAACCGCACAGCCGGTTTATGGCACCCAAATTATGGCTAACGAATAAAACGGTTCGCCCCTCGCGCGCAACGTCACCCATCTTGCCCAGACACTTCTTCTGAAAATCGGCGTCGCCAACAGCCAGTACCTCATCGACCAGCAGAATCTCCGGATCGAGATGCGCGGCCACCGCGAAGGCGAGGCGAACGTACATACCGCTGGAGTAATGCTTTACGGGAGTGTCGATGAACTTTTCGATTTCGGCGAAGGCCACCATCTCATTAAACTTCCTGCGAATCTCAACACGCTTCATGCCGAGAATCGAGCCGTTCAGGAAGATGTTTTCGCGTCCGCTGAGCTCTGGATGAAACCCAGTGCCGACTTCGAGCAACGAGGCGATACGACCGTTAATGTCGGCGTAGCCTTCGGTAGGTTCAGTGATGCGCGAAAGGATTTTTAAGAGCGTGCTCTTCCCGGCGCCGTTGCGGCCAATGATGCCGACAGCTTCACCGGGCTTAACTTCGAAAGAAATATCTTTGAGCGCCCAGAAAGTTTCAGACTTGTGACCATTGCCGTTGCCATTACCGTTCGTGAGCGACTTCATGGCGCGAAAAGGAGCCAGCGCGGTTTCGTTGAGCTTCTCTCGCAGTGTCCGGTAGGCCCGCTGTTGCGCCCCAATGCGGTAGCGCTTGCTGAGTCCTTCGACTTTGATTGCTGTCTTACTCATCCGGCTTACACAAGATCGGCGAAGGTCTTTTCCATGCGGCGGAAGTAGAAGGCTCCGGTAACCAGAATCAGCACGGCGGCCGCGGCTGAAACCGCGATGATTGGACCAGGGGCGGTGTTGGTCCCCAAGAGGGCCCAGCGAAAACCCTCGGCTACGCCTACCATCGGATTCAATCCATAGAGTGTGCGCCAGGGTTGTTGCAACAGACTGCTGGGATAGCCAATCGGCGTAGCCAGCATCCAGAACTGCGTGATGAAGGGAACGATATAACGCACGTCGCGATATTCGACGTTCAGTGCCGAAAGCCAAAGGCCTACTCCCAGCGAAGTGGTCAGCGCCAGCAAGAGAAACAGCGGCAGCCATAAGACGTTGAGCGTCGTGGGCATTAAGCCGTAATAGACCATCATGCCCAGCAGCACGAGGAAGGCCAGCACGAAATCAACGATTCCGGAGAACACCGAAGCCAGCGGAATGATCAGGCGTGGAAAATATACTTTGGTGATAAGCGTGCCGCTGCCGACCAGGCTGTTTGAAGATTGGCTTAAACCATTCGCGAAGAAAGTCCAGGGCACCAGCGCCGCGAAACTGAACAGCGGATAGGGAATGCCATCGGAAGGCACTTTCGCCAGATGTCCAAAGAAGATACTGAACACGACCATCGTGAAGAACGGTTGAATGATGGCCCAGGTAGCGCCGAGTGCAGTTTGTTTGTAACGAACCTTGATGTCGCGCCAGACAAGAAAGTAAAGCAGCTCGCGGTATTCCCAAAGATCCTTAAGTTTGAGCGGAACCCAGCCTTTCGACGGCGCGATGCGCAGCGTCGGCAGCTCAAACTTCGGATTGTCGATAGTGGAAGACATTGGAAAAAGCAGAATTCAGGACTCAGGACTCAGGAGTCAGAATTTAAACCTCGCAAGTTCGAAAGTTACCTTCAACTGAACCGTTCACCTTTGAATTGTGCATTCTGAATTCTGAATTCTGAATTCTGAGTCCTGAGTCCTGAGTCCTTCAAAGGACAACAGGCAAGGGGCTACGTGCTGAGCGCGGAGATTGGTTGGCCGCAGCCTCCACGTTCGTTGCTCGTAGCCCCTTGCCTTTTGTCCTTTGCTGCTCGCTCGTTGGCACTTCCATTGAGCGTTGCCTTTACTGCCTGGATCACCTGCGTGACTTCAGCATCTGTCACTTTTGCTGAAAGCGGCAAACTGACTGTTTGCCTGCCGATGCGCATGGCATTGGGAAAATCTTCTGGACGCCAACCAAATTTGTCCTGATAGACGGGATGTTCCGGGATGCTCAGGTAATGAACGCCGACGCCGACGTTTTTGTTAGTCATGGCGTCGAGAAATTCATCGCGGGTAATTCCAGCGCGATCCTCGTCGATCAGTATCGTGTAAAGGTGATGCGCATGGCGCGTGTCGACCTCAGGTTCAGCGGGCAAGGTCACCGGCAAACCCGCAAAGGCCTCGTTGTATTGCTGCCAGATCTCTGCACGCCGGCGCCAGTTAGCTTCAACCCGTTGCAGTTGATGAATGCCCAGCGCTGCTTGCAAATCCATCATGTTGTATTTGAAGCCGGTCTCGACGACGAAGTAGTGTTTGTAGCCTTCATCGCTGAAACGCTTCCAGGCGTCTTTGCTCATGCCGTGCAAAGCCAGCATCTTAATGCGCGCCAAATCTTCTTCATTGCGTGTCAGCACCATACCGCCTTCGCCCGTGGTGACGTTCTTGGTGGCATAGAAACTGAAGCAGCCAAAGTCGCCAAAGGTACCGGCTTTGCGGCCGTGATATTCCGTTTCGATCGCGTGTGCGCAATCTTCGATTATTTTCAGTCCATGACGCTCGGCAATCTCTGCGAGCGCGTCCATGTTTGCCGCCCGGCCGGCGAAATGCACCGGCAAGATTGCTTTCGTGTTCGGAGTGATGCGGGCTTCGACTTCTGCCGGATCGATGTTCATCGTCTGCGGATCGACGTCGGCAAGGACCGGGGTGGCGCCCGCATGCACGATCGCGTTGACGCTGGCGCAGAAAGTCATCGGGGTGGTGATTACTTCATCACCTGGGCCAATACCGGCAGCCAGGACACTCAAATGGATTGCAGCCGTGCAGGAGCTAACGGCGGCAGCAAAGGGAGTCGCTTTGTAAGCAGCAAATTCTTTTTCGAATCGAGCGACCCGCGGTCCGGTACCGATCCAGCCGGATTCGAGACAACGTACGACCTCGTCGATCTCGTCCCGTTCGATCTGGGGCGCGCCGAAAACAATGAAGTCAGAAGAAGACATTAGGAAATTTGGGATTGCGGATCGGATTGTGGCTTGCAGATTTGGGTTAAGGGGAACATTTTCAGCCGTTCCCCTCAAACCCTATTCCACTTTACCCATTGTTATGCCGGAGGCGCCGGCGGGGCAGGCGGTGCCGGTTTGGCTGATCCGTAGTTCGGCTCAGCCTTTTCGTCGTCCTGGTTGTAGTAGTTAGAGTAGTAACGATAACTATAGTGATAGTCAGTAGAGCGCAGGTTGACGCGATTCAGGACCACGCCCAGAACCTTAGCACCCACATCCATCAAAGATTGCTTGGACCGTTGCACTACCTTCCGCGAGCATTCGTTCGCATGAATTACCAGAATGACGCCATCGGATATTGCTGCCAGCAGGATGCCGTCCGTGAACGACGCCACCGGTGGAGAGTCAATCACGATGTGATCGAACGTCTTGCCCAGTTCGAAGATGATCTTGCGCATTTGATCAGAACCGACCAGTTCAGCCGGATTAGGCGGCACCGGTCCTGAAGTCAACAGATACAGCCCGCTCTCTTTTTCCTGTTGGACCAGAAGGAGCATCTCCGCCTCAGTCAAGTCATTGGAAAGCAGGTTGCTGAGTCCGCGTTTGTTTTCGGCACCGAAGGCAGCATGCACGCTGGGCCGCCGCATATCGCCGTCGATAATCAATACCCGGGCCCCGGTTTGAGCGAGGGTGACCGCCAGATTGATCGATGTCGTTGTCTTTCCCTCAGAAGGCACGCAGGAAGTGACCACTACAGTCTTTGGCGCCCGTCCAGCAGAGGAAAGCAACACGGACGTACGCAGGTGACGATAAGCTTCGGCCAGAGGAGAACGATTATCGAGATCAAGCAACAGCGCAGGATTTACCTTCGCGTGACCGTTCCCGTTTCCATTCCCGTTGCCGTTGCCGTTGCCATTCCCATTCCCATTCGCGTTGCCATTTCGCAATTGCAGGGACGTTACTCCGTCTGTAACGAGACGGCGCACTCTGGCGTTTTTAAGAATCGGTATGGTGGCCAGTGTCGGCAATCCCAGCACTCGGCTGACGTCGTCACTGGAACGCACACTGTCATCCAGATACTCGAGCATGGTTGCCAGGCAGACGCCGAAACCAAGCGAGAATAGAAAAGCGAGAACTATCCCCTGCAGTCGATTGGGACCAATTGGAACCCGCGGGGGTGTCGCATAGTCAGTAACATGCAAATTGTTAGGCGTGCCGGCAAGGATGACGTCGTTTTCCTTGGCTCGCTGCAAGAGACCATCAAGCAAAGTTTTGTTGGTTTCAGTCTCTTGTTGAATGATGTGGTAATTGATCGCAGCCTCGTTCTGAGTTCGAGTCGCACCGCGTTGTTGCTCAAACGAAGCTCGCAGCGCCTGCTCCCGATCCAACGCCTCGTGGTAACGCACTTCCAGCGTTTTTGATTCGGTTTTCACAACCCTTGAACGCGCATCCTGGATGTCCTTTTCCAGGGCTGCAATCTGTTTCTGGACTTCTTTAACCTCGGGCCACTCTTCCGTGTTATCCACCAGCAACTGTGCGCGCTTTTGCTTAAGCACAGTAAGCTGGCTTTCAAGTTCCTTGGTGCCACTATCACCTTTTACTTCAGCGGCGCCCGGTTCTTTGTTTACTCGAAAGGCGGCCTCGGCAATCTTGCGGTCATTTTCGGCTTCGAGGAGAGACTTATTCAATCCTGAGAGTCGATCGACGACCGTGTTCTGAGCCGCGTCAAGCGAGAGGATCTCATGTCCCTTGGCGTAGTTAATTAGACGTTCCTCGTCGGCGCGGATCTGTGACTGCAGTTCGGCGATACGCTGCTGCAGGAAATCGCCCGTTGTGGCAGTGAATTTAGTTTTCTGTTCAAGATTTGAAAGCACGAACGCGTTGGCAATTGCGTTAGCAACCTTCGCAGCCACTACTGGATTCGCATGAGTAAACTTAATGCTTATCAGGCGAGTTTCGGTGTACTGCAAGCGCTCCTCTTTTACAGGATCCACTTTCAGTCCAGCCTGCAACGAACTCACAAAAGGCTCCAGCCTCGCAGCCTCTTCCAAATTGTCAGGAGCCGAAGCCGAGGCGACTTCCTTATCAAGCGAGAGTTTGTACCCTTCCGCCTTCTGCGCGCCCGCTTGCGCCGCCGAGGGAGCGCCTTTGATACCAAAGGTGCGCAGCAAACGTTGCCAGGTTGTATCGTTGGCTTGCGTTCGCAGGAAATCCGGATTGTGTTCCAGGTCCAGCGTCTTCACTACGCGGCGCAACAGACCTGGTTTGGTAATGATCTGCAGTTGCGTATTGAAGTAGGTGGGGTCCGAACCGGTGTCGACGATGATGTTGCCCTTACCGGAGGTCAAGCCCGACGCCGGCCCTTCGGTATCCACCTGAACATCGGTTTCGGACATATAGATGTCGGGCTTTCGCGCCAGCATCACGGCAGTAGTCGTCGTGATCAGCATAACGATTAGCATGATCATCCAACGCCGCTTACTGATGGCGACCCAGACATCGCGCAGCCGAACGCCTTCGTCGACGCGGTTAGGCGGACCATAACCGCCGTAGCCATTGTTATCGGGTTGGATCGGCGAAGGAAGGCCTCTCGAGATGCTCGAAATAACTTGCAAAGCCTGGGCAAGTTCCGATGGATCCTTCGAATCTTTTTTGGCGTCCATCTTACTCTCCTGTCTTGAGTTGAATTGATTGCATGATTACGGAATAACGCGAACGGGTAATTGCGAAACCGTCGGAACGATTGTTCCCAACAGGCTGCGCAGAATGCTCTTGGTACCGGAGATCGGCACATCGACAACGTCGTTCGCTATTAAAAGCACGTCCTCGGCCTTGTTCTTTTCGATAGCCGTGAGATCGACCATGATCTCCTTCTTGGCTGTGCTTCCAGGCATTTGCCGGATAATACGCACCTTGTCTTTCTTGGTGCTGGGAGCGGTTCCTCCGGCCATAGCTATTGCTTTGGAAACGGTAATCGGCTCTTTCATCGGAATTGCAGCGGGTCTCAGCACGTTACCCAAAACAAAAATCTGATCAGCCTGCGGCACTGAGATTACGTCTCCCGGCTGAACAAAGGGATTCGCGTCTGGCAGTCCGTGCAGCGTGTCGCTCAAGTTGTAGGTAACAAAAGCTGACGAGTCACCGGCATCCACCGCGCCGCCGCCGTGCTGGCTACACAATGGCCCTTGTCCGGTATGAACGATCTGAACAGTTTGTCCAGCTACTTCCGTGGGGCCACCAACCAGACTAAGCAACTCCAATAATTTCACTTGCCGTTGTAACTTGAATTGGGCTGGGCCACGGACCGCACCAATCACGGCCACCGGCTGCGACTGAAACTCTTTGACAAACACGTCAACGTGCGGCTCATTTTTATACTTCCGGTAAAGCGTGGCGATGTTTTGGGCGAGTTCACCCTCGGTTTGACAGGCCGCGGGAATGTCCACATCAAGCATCGGCATGCGAATGTTTCCGCTCTGATCGACGCGCACCGCTTCGCGCGAGAGTTCCGGCGCCCTGGCTACACGAACGTCAAGCACATCTCCTGGTCCGATTCGATAGCGCGTGTCTGTGGTAATTGTTCCGCTGGTCCTGGCCGCAATCTCTTCCGCCCCGATCCTGGGTCCACTTGTGATCGCCGAGCCTTGTTGTGCCTTCAACCCATGAACCGAGAGCATTAGCAAAAGACTAACCAGACACGCTCTGACTATTGTTCTCAAAGCAAGTCTCATGATTGACCTTCTTTCATTTTTCTTTGGGATGTCGCCGGTCACGATTCGGCCGTTGCATGTATCGCTGGGATTCATGCGGGACCCCGAAGGGAAACCTCTCTCGCGAGGCAGCATTCAAAAACTTCAGATTCATCCGCGCCATTGTTTGCGCCGATATTTCATTACTCTCGTTGTTGTAATTCCTTTTTCACCATTTAAAACGTCTGCCGGTTCAGTTCCTCTTCAATGGTCAACGAAAATGATTCCCGCCAACTGCGTCCTGAGACATCGTTGGTAACGTTTGATCGCGCAGGCTCGCGTGTTTCGCTAATTATCAGGAGAAGTTTTAGGACCGATGGCGCAGGAGTTTGATAGAAGGAAATCCCAACCGAGCTCGAGAGGCGACTGACAACTTACTTAGCAGGGTTTATGCGCTGGATACAGCTGATTCAGGGGATAACCCAAACACCTCGATCGCTTTCTGGGTCAAACCCTCAGATTAAATCTTCACGAGACGCTCACTTCCCGCGTGGCGAAAAAATCTGACAACACCTGGATACGCGCCGCTCGAGTAAGCGACGGCGTCTTCGAATCAGGTGACGTGGGGCCAACGCGAATTTCTCGCACGTAACCTAATTAGAACCAAGTAAAAGGGGGAGTCACTTTAGTGCATTGGAAGTAGTACTGTCAACGCAATTTGCAGCGTCCAAAGTGACCTCCACCGCGACCCTTTCTTTCCTTCGAACCACTCTAAGCTACACGCGGAATTCTTCATCATTTCCCGAAAGCGGTGCCACCCTCACGCGACATCGCTCAACGCAAACAAACATGTAATTGACGGCTTAAACAATGTTGTGCTAAATTCACTGTGCGGTTGAGTTCTCCTACTCGGCCGATTCAGACAAGCAGCAAGTATTCGACACACCTCATTCTTTTCACACCCCGCCCCGGGAGTAGTTAGGTCACTCATCAACAATCTCTGAGCATTCTTCGGAAGGATCTCCTCTCCGCGCTCGCCTTATCGACGAACTGCTCTCCGGGAGTAATCATCAAATGCGTCAATTTGTAATCAGATGTCGTCAGGTGGGACTAGTTGTCTTACTGGCCGGTTCGTTTAGTCATTGCCTGGCTCAAGAGGGTGCGGTCGCTTCACTACGAGGTCCGACTGGTGGGTCGAGTGCGGCTTCCTCGGTGTCGGGGTCGGTTGCGCCTGGTGAACAAGCAGCAATCCTGGAGCGTTTTGTGGCTGCCGAAACCAAGGTCCGGGAGGCTCTGAATCAACATACTTTCAAGCGCGACGTTTTGCTTCAGACCATCGGGCCGAACGGCGAGGTTACAGGTGAATACGTTCGGAATTCACAGTTTATCTTTGACGATCGAGGCCGACGCATCGAACGAGTCATTTTTCACCCAAGCTCCACGATCCGTGAAATGCGGATTACCAAGGAAGACATACAAGACCTCAAAGACGGCCAACTTCTAGGTATCGACATAGTTGAAGCCACGAAGTATCGCTTGACGTATGCCGGCACCGAACTCATCAACAATCGCCAACTCTTTGCGGTTGACGTTGCCCCGCTGACTCAGCCCGATCCGAATCACATGAAAGAGCGTTACTTTGTCGGTCGTGTTTGGGTAGATCCCCTGACCTTTCAGATAGTTATGATCAAAGGCATCATGGAACCGCAAGGCAAGCAACGCTTTCCGATGTTCATGACCTGGCGTGAACCGGTTAAGGATGCGTTGGCATTTCCGATTCGAACCGAAGCAGACGACATCTTACATTTCAAAGAGCGCGACGTTCATTACCGCATCAGGGTTCGTTACTACGACTATAAAGAGTTCGGTAGCAGGGTCAGCATAAAGGACCTCGATGAAGACGACGCACAGTTGGACGAAGCGTCGCCTAATACGAAAGAGGATCTCAACAAAAAGAAACCTTCATCCAAATCAAGCCAGCCGCCCACTCAACTCTTAACCTCCGCGACTAAACCGCTGAGCAACTCGGAGGTCTGCACTACCAATCGTACATCTCCTCCGGTTGGGGAGTATCACTGGCCAGTTGATACTGAGGTCAAAGTCTACTTCGTTCGAAGCATGTTTAATCCCGCGCAGACAGCGGTGATGCTTGAGGCGATGAAGACATGGAACATGGTCGCTTCGGATAACGGTTCGGGGGTTAGATTTGCCTATGCCGGTGAAGCCGACGGACGTATGAGTTGCCGCAGTTGTTTGACGGTGACAAGGCGCGAAATATTTGCGCGCGATAAGGGACATTACGCGTTCTTCCATCCGATGAAACAGGAAGAAGGGCGGCTCTTGGTTTCCGCCTGGATAGACCTGGACTTTGGCATCACCGATCCAACGGCTTTGCAAGGGTTCATGGCGCACGAGATGGGACACGGACTGGGACTTTGGGACTGCCCGAGCTGTAAGAAGCATCGCTCGCTGATGAATTCCTTTCCAGGAATCAACAAGAACAATGGGCTTGTTGCCCCCTCGAGTTGCGACGTGGCTACGATGAGAAATGTCTATCAGCAAGAGAGACAGATTGCGGCGGTTATGCCGCGCGGTGACAAGCCGGCGGATATGAACTCGCCCGCAAGCGTTTTGGCAAAACCAACGGCCACTCTTGAGCGGACAGGCTTCTTCGACTTTGAAGGACAGCGTTCTCTGGCTGGAGGAGCCGCAGCCGCCGGAAGTCGTAGTGCCCAGCAGTCGAAGACAGCACCAGTTTTCCTGTCAAGGCCAATAGGTCCGGACCTCCCAGGAACACGCCAGTTTCGTATTCAAAGTCCGCCGCCCTCCAATTCGTTCTTCGCAAACGGCCGCATTTTCTAAGCGTCAACTTTCTCTCCGAAGCCTTCCACCCGAACACCGAAATGAAACTTAAACGGACTATCTCGTTAATATTGATGTCTGTCATCATCTGCGTCGGCTTCCGAGACGCAAACACCCAAACCGCGAAGGATACGGGTCAGTGCCGCGTAGGCCAACAGGCGGCCGCTATCGGTTTTTGGACGTGGGCAGCTAATGCCAACGTCAAGGTCTATATCGTTTCCGCGGATTTCAAGGCGGAGGAAATACCTTACTTACTCACCGCATTAGAGAACTGGAACCATGTATCTGAGGCAACTGGTTCGGGAGTAAAGTTAGAGTACCAGGGAAGGACGACGCAGCCACTCTCGTGCGTGAATTGCCTTACCATCAAGCGTGGACCGGTGTTTGACAAGAGTAAGAGACATGCGACGTCGCTCACTGCTTTTAGTATGGGCCACGATCAAATCATCACTTATGCCACCATCGTCATCGATCCGATCCTGTCTAATCCCCGAGCACTTCTTGACGCGTTTGCCCACGAACTAGGCCACAACTTCGGCTTGCTTGATTGCTTTACCTGCAAAAGGAAAAGCACCCTCATGAATCAGTTCAAGGTGATTAACGAGCCGAACAACATGCCTATGCCCACCTCGTGCGACATAGCTCAAGTGAGAGAAGCTTATAAAGAATTGAAGGTACGTGTCCGGCCGTCGCCAACATTCATCGACCAGGGTGAAGAGCCAGAGGACGATGACACTCCTATAATTGTGCCGAATCCGAATAGGTAAGAACAGGTTGGGATTTTCGCGCCTTGCGAGACCGATGTCGCTCTGGTTCACACCTTCTTTAAAGAGAAGGCATCCAGCCAGAGGCGGCCGAAAATTGGACAGGGAGAACTGTTGCAGGCCTGACGCTGAAGCGCGATTTGAACTGCGCTCGCCGCCGGCGCCGATTCAAAGTCGATCGTGTACTCCTGCCAACCAGCGGTTGCTTTCGGAAACGATTCAGACTGTCCCAGTATCTTGTTCGAATCGGCATCCATAACCACGATCAGTGGTAAACCTCCGCTTACAATACCCTCCGAACGAACCGCAAAGTGCAGTTGGTAACGAGTCTGCGGCTCAACCATGACAAGTTGCGTTATTACGGAAGAAGCCGGTTCTGAAGCTCCATCAAACTCAATCTTCAGGCTCGAGTTGCCTTCTTTGGGATTGGCACTATCCAAAGTGAGGTGAAATCCCTGAGGTTGATCTCCGAGGCGCCACGCAAATCCCGGTTCGGTTAAATCGCTCTCCTTCTCAAAACCAGGATCGACCAGAGCTCCTGGGAGGGCAGGCGATTGTCGTCCAACTGCCCATAGCCTGGCGGCGGCTTTGAACTGTTTGGTGGCGATGAGGTCATGCAGATAGGCGCGGCGGTAATGTTCCGCTTCGCTTCCGGCGGCCGAGTACATTGCAATCGCCGCGTCCACTTCATTGCGCTGCCCAAAGTATTGGGCCAGCATTTGAAAACCAGCCGGAGTCGTCGGCTTAATTGCATTCGTAACAGACTGAACATTGCCCCGGTAAACGCTCCAGGCGAGGTCAATAACTCCCAGCATCAATGTGGGATTGCTGGTCCCTGCGATGCGAAGCTCTTTGAACGCTTCATCTGTCTGGCCCGCTCGCAAGAGGATGTTACCGAGTTGGTAGTGGGGCTCAGCATAGTCAGGCGCGAGTGGGATTGCCTGCTTAGCTGCCGCAATGGCAGAACTACTATCCCCGCTTAGCTCGCAGGCGCGGGCGAGGTTCAACCACAAAACGTAATCGTCAGGACGAATCAACGCAGCCTGGCGGTGCTCAGTGATTGCTCCAGGCAAATCGATGGACTCGAGCAGGTTTGCGCGAACATGGTGAGCATCAGGATTGCTTACCCCAAGTCTCACGGCCGAGTCTGCCAGAGAAATCTGGCTCGTCTGCGCCGCATAGGTGGTTAGCAAACTGGCAAAGCCGGAACGGGATATATTCCAGGTAAACAACATCAGCATAAACAGCAAGCCGACAGCCAATGCCATCCGGGTACTCGACTGTACGGGCTTTTGATTGTCTCTGGCGTCAGTCATTTTCTTGTACTTCGGAGTTCCGTTCGTTGTTGAACGACAAAGGAAAACGGCTACGCCCACAGCGCAAAACTTCCCGCTGAGGACGCAGCCGCATTCTTATAGAGGATTGTCGCTTGCCCTGGAATTACGGACCGGACGGACTTGGATTCCCACCCCTAAAGAGGAGGTAGAGACCAGTCGCGCCGCCGCCTATAAAGGCCACGGTTGCCGCCGGTGAAATTCCTGGCGGTATTGCTGCCGCGCCAGCCGCGCCGCAGTCTACCGCTGAAGCTCCAGCACCAGCGTCTACTGCTGATCCCCGGTCCACCGAGGGTGTTCCACCGGCCTTTAAGCAGACATCGATGCTGCCGTTTGAAGCAGCATTGATCTGGCCAGCCAGTCCTTGAGCGGTATTGAAAGTACCCGCTGTGCCCTTAAGTGTCCGAAGGATTGCGCAGCCCTCGGCCAGGTTAACCTTTACACTGCCGATGCTGCCCTGCCGGTCAAACTCGAGAACTAGCTTCGTGTTTGGGGCGATGCAGATGCTACCGAGAGCGCCCAGCCTTATTGTGGCTCCAACGCCGTCAGGAGTTTCAATTGTCGCTCCCGCTGGAATACTCGCTCCGTTGATGGCGCTGGCTCCGTTGACGAGAATGGGTTTGTTCTGACTAGTCGTCAGTATGCCCATCACCGGCTGAGGTGCTGTAACCGAAACACTCGCGCCTGAATTTGGTTCGGCGAAACTGACTCCGATGTACACCTGTCCAACCGCAACAGTAACGAGCAAAGCAATTATCGTCGTGATTTTCTGATACCTGAAGTGCATGATTTACCTCCCCTCAAATGAATGAGAGAAATGTTCAGTATTTTTCGTCTAACTTCGCCGCACCGGAGATTGGGCGAGGAGTATACCCCTGCCTTTTCTTGAAGGTCAAGCGGTTTCCGCCTGGCCTTGCTCCGCTCAGTCGGCGTTCCGCCGGAGGCTACTCGAAGCGGCTTCTTCCCTTTCAGGTCGAAGCCGATCTGCTTGCACTGCGATTACCAAGAGGGCACAAAATAACAAAGCATTAATGGTGATGTGCATTCCAAAATCTACGAAACTGTGCACAACAACGCCAAACATTCCCGTGACCGCCCCTAAACACGCGGCTCGATAATATGAATCCTGGGAACGCAAACTAGTCCTGGCCCGTCGGGAAAATATCACCAGAAACCAGGCGGTCAGGGTGCAGCCGATAAGTCCGCCGCTAGCCAGCAACTCCAGATAGTCGTTATGGGCTTGCTGAGGAGTTATCTCGCCGGATGCGTGATGATACCTGGTTATTCCAATCCAGTAGCCCCCGAAACCTAAGCCAGTTACCGGATGGGCCTTAAACATTTCCCATGTCGCAACCCAAATCTGCTTACGACTGGTGTTGATATTGTTCTCCATTTCCTGATCGCTGAAGTCGGTGGCAGCCAATTGGAAGTTACTGACCACCCGTTCTCCTCCGATCCAGCTCACGCCATAGGCGAATAACCCGATCAAACACACTATCAGAACAGCGCGTACCGCCAGACTTCCGGTGAAGTTCTGAAAACCACTCTCTTTTGTCCCGCCCTGCTGTTGGGTGAGGTGACGAACTGGATAAAGCAGAACCAGAAGAAATAGCAGTTGGCAGAATGACGCGATTATTCCACCGCGCGAGTTTGAATAGATCAGTGCACACCACAGCACTGCGCCTATCGGTAGGAGAATAAAAACTCGTCGATGCTTGCCTCGTTCACCAACGATCATTCCCAGAGTTAATCCCAGGGTCATCTCCAATAAGAGCGCAAAGTGATTTCTGTTAATAAACTGGCCAAAGCCACGACCAACCGGCAGGGCGGGTAGAACAAACCCTGGACCATGTTGCAAGTTTTGCCGCGTGATGCCGAAGAGCGCGGTGGCTGCACCGACACCGATGATGATGTAAATCAACCCACGCAAACGCTCTTTGCTGGAGATATAACGCCGGAGTAATAACACCACGAGGGTTAGAGCAAACAGTTGGATTGCAAAAAGCCTTGTACCATAGGGGTCGGCGCTTATAGACGTCCAGGGGTTCATTGGTCCCGGACCAGAAAACAGAGGAATTGACTGGACGAACGCGAACAGGATGAGAGCAAGAAGTGGGACCACCAGTGAAACGTCGACAAACCATCTCTTGCTGATCATCGCTTCGATCAGCGCAAGCATAGCGGCGACAAAAACCAGGCACTCGAACAGAGCTATCCACCACGGCTGGATGGTGCCGTACGGAATGGCTGTCAGCACAATAGTCGCGAGCAGGAAAATGTAAACCAATTTATCGAGAAATCTAGCGACTGGATGCACATTCGCAGGTGTCTCGTCGTGATTCACAATTTCTTTTCCCGGGTTCACGTCTTATTCAGTTGTTTAGACAAACGCCCAGGACTGTGTACTGTGGCCCATCATCGACCACAGCAGAACCATTCTGAGACTTAGGCACTGTGACTTTGGCAGTCGCCGTGGCCACATTGCCTGCGGCATCAACTACTCTGAAAGTGATCGTGTAGACGCGTCCATTACCACTGCCCGAGCGTTCCGAGCGCAGTTGCACTGACTTGCAATCAGGCGCGATCACAATGTCGTTAAGCGTGTTGCCGTCGCCATTACCGTTCTCTACTTCGTCACTCGTTACCTGAGAAATGAAAACGCTGCTCAACCCGATGCCGGGGTCACAGTTGTCGCTCGCGCTGGCAACCAGGTCTGAAACCAGCACAGTTTCATACTGGTGATTTGGAGGCCACAGACTAATGACGTTGCCATTGAGCGTAATGGACGGGGCCTGAGTGTCGTTTACCGTAACGTTGAAAGAGCAACTTGGACCAGCTGTACTGGTGCAAGTCACAGCGGTGGTTCCAACTGCAAAGAAAGAGCCCGAAGGATGGTCGCAAGTAACAACACCACAGCCAGCTCCGGAAGGCTCTGTGTAATTGACAACCGCGCCGCATAAGTCGGTGTCGTTCGACACGCTAACGTCGCCTGGACACGAAAGGATGCAAGGTACTTCCGCTTCATAAGCGCCGATATCTGTGCCGTCGCTGGTCGCTGCATTCGCTACGCCAGGATCATCGACGGTGCGCGGCATGCCGCGCTGATCAAAGGTGGCGCCAGCCGCCACGCCCGCGTCAATCGCTTGACTGCCGGGCAAAAGCTTCATCGTTTGGGTTGGCCCACCGTTGTCCGCCAGCGGCGCCAGCATTGGGTTAGCGCCGGTGAGGTCTCCGGTACCGGTAAAGCCGCCGGCCTCAGTGGCAACACCGAGTAGATTATGGCCGTTGCTGGTGATAGTGCCGTCCACATTCGGTCCGGGAACGGGCGCACCGGTGGTATCGCCGAGGCCGTTGGCTGCAGTATTGCCGGAAATGATCGTGTTCTCCAAAGTCACACTAGCGGGGCCGACGCGAATGCCGCCGCCTGCACCTTCGGCCACGAGCTGCGGTGGCTTGTTCGCGCCACCTTGATTGACGCCGGTGTTGCCGGCCTGCGCGTTGTTACCACTGATCGTTCCGTGTTTGATATTGACCGTAGCCGCATTGTTGTTAGCGATAGCCCCGCCAAACGCGAAGCCACCCTTGCCGTGAGCGCCACAATTAAGACCGCCGTTCGTTTGTCCACCATTGCCTCCGTCACCGCCAAGGGCAAAATTGTTGGCAAACGTCGCGGTGTTGACGATTAGGCTTCCACCGTCTGCGAAGATCGCGCCGCCGCGAGCACCGCCACCCTCGAGCGAGGTATGACCGCCCAGGCAGGTCGAACCGAACGTATCGCCGCTGCGGCCGCCGGTGGCTCCTGCCAGGTGGAACGTGGAGTTGTTTACCGTGGAGGTACCCAGGCTATACAAACCGCCGCCATCAGCAGGACCCGCAGGTTCGGATCCGTTGCCGCCAGTGCCTGAGTCACCCCCGTTGGCGGTAGTGTTCTCAAACGTCGTGTTATTAATTGTTGCTGTGCCCGCGCCAACCCACACTCCGCCGCCCTGGGCCGTACCACCGAAGCCACCATTAGTCTGGCCATTCTGATCCTGGTCACCACCCTTGCCACCATTCGCCTCGCTATTGTCGATTCGTGAGTTGCTGATGTTGAGCGTGCCGCCTTCTGAATAGACCGAACCGCCTTTGGCATTGGAGCCGGCACCGTTATTGAAGTTGCCGCCGTTCCCGCCCGCGGCAGTGTTGCCCGTCAGCGTACTACCCGTAATGATCACGTTGCCGGTCGCTCCGATACTGGCGATGCCGCCGCCCCAGGCGTCGAGGGTTGTGTGTTGGTTGATGACGCTATCCCCCTTGCCCAATACCTGACATGATTGGACTACAACGTTGGTCAGCGTTACGCTTCCGCCACTGTTTACAGCGACTCCATTTACATCGATGCCCGCGCCATTAAGTATGCCTCCACCAACCCGCGTGGAATTTTGTGCGGCGGGATTGGTGCTCGCTCCACTTGCTCCATCATCGGCGGCTTGGCCGTTCTGAATCGCCACATCCTGAAGAACAAAAGTGACGCCCGATCCAGTGACTTGAAACACGCGATCGTGCATCGTGCCGGAAGTCAATCCAGCGGCATCGATAATAGATGCATTCGGGCCAGACGATCCGCCACCGACTATGGTCACGCTGTGAAGGCTGGTCGTTATGTCCAGATCACCTGTGGCTGCGGCGTTCTCCTGAGTCGCATTAGTCAAGGTGAGGTTGTACGTAGTCGCCGGTTGCAGGTTGATCACTACCGGGTCGGCGCTGAGATCGGCATTCGCGGCGATGATCGCACCGCGCAAACTGCAATCGTTTGGCGCGCCGGTGCAGGCTGTTGCGGCCGCCGTATCGTCTGTGCGATCGACGGTGAACGTTGTCGTTAACGGCAGAAATAGGTTGGAAGTTTCGATAACCGCCCCTACAGGCTGGTTAGCTGAATTAGAAGATGCGCTTTGGGTATAACTTAGAAAGGCACCGATGAGAACGACAAACGTCAATAGCGAGGCGATTCTTATTTTCATTGTTATGGTCCAACCTTATCAGCTTAGTCTGTGGAAATTTGGTAGCGGAGGTAGATCAGAACTGCCCGCCTTGGGTTAGGAACCCTGCCCACTTAGGTGACTAAACTATACAATACTTAATGGTTGGAGCGACAAGCTTTCTATTGCATTGATATACCGATTCTCCGAGTTTGGCAAACGACTTTGTTACAGAGCCCTGGATAGTTAGCGGTCCCGAACTGCGCGAGGTCAGTCTGCTCCGGCGTACAGCGCTGCTGTCAAGAGCTCCCATGGATTTGATCTCATCATGGTACCTGGTGTGGTTTGCCTGGAAAAATTATTAACCAGCGAAGAGACGCGACTGTCGATCTCGTGATCTCCCGTTCGACTTACAAGTAGAAGCCCGGGATGAAATTGCTCAATGATCATCAGCCCGGGTTTCGGATAACAAACTAAAAGGAGATGTAATGATGCGATTCATGACCCTGGTAAGACATGCCGAGAACTCAGGCCCTCCGCCCCCAGCACTTATGGAGGCCATGGCGAAACTTAGCGAAGAGGCATCGCAAGCAGGCACGATGTTGCAAGCCGGAGGGCTGGCCCCAACCGCAATGAGTAACCGTGTCCGGCTCGCTAAAGGAAAAGTTACTGTGATCGACGGCCCTTTCGCTGAGACCAGAGAAGTCGTCGGAGGCTTTGCAGTGTTTGAGGTCGAGTCGAAGCAAGAGATGATCGATGCCACGGTGAAATTCATGGAACTTCACCGCGAACACTGGCCCGGTTGGGAGGGCGAGACGGAAGTGCGTCAAGTGTTCGGGCCCGACGATTGCCCAACCCAGGCGTAGTCTGGCTGGATCACCATGGCCGTTGAAGAGGCAATCACCTACTTGACTCACTCAATTGAAGAGACGCGCTGGAAAAGGTAGACAGGATGTAAGGTCCGGAGGACCGTCATCAAATAGCCACGGCCGTGAGGCCGTGGATAATCGAAAGAAAAATGGTTGAGCGCCGAAGGTGTGGTACTAAATCGCATTTCAACGCAAAGAGTGCCGGCCCTACAGGCCTCAGCTTCATTCGAGGTTTTGATCCACGGCCTTACGGCCGCGGCTACTGAAATGCCGCGCCTTCGGCGCTTTTCAGTCGAATGACAGACAAGGTGAGGGCGCGCCACGGCCTTGCGCAAGATCGTCGAAAGTCAGGCCTTTGTCAGTAAGACTTATAACCCTTCGTTCGTGTTGATGCAGTATTACGGTTACCTGCGTCGCAACCCGAACGATGTGCCTGACGAGAACCTCAACGGTTATCACTTTTGGTTGAACAAACTGAACGAGTTTGGCGACTTCCGCAGCGCGGAAATGGTTAAGTCGTTCATCGTTGCCGGAGAATTTCGCGCGAGGTTCGGCAAGAACTAAGCGCTGCGAGAGCAACGAAACGAAGGACCCCCAGCCGGAAAGCCGGCTGGGGTCAGCTTCTAAAAGCCAGTCACAAATAGGCCAGAGTCGTTCGTCTCCAATCAAATACGCGAGATTCCTGGATAGAATCAAAAGGCCTTAACGGTAGTGGGTCAGTCTTGAAAGGTTTGCTCCGGTTCTCGAACTTTGCCGAAGGGTTAGAGAGCGAATCGCTAATACGAAATCAGAACTGGGAGCGAGCAACCAGCCCTACACTCAAGAGCCCAAACATCTAAGGAAAAGTGCGGTTTCAAATGAAGACTATCAACGTTGAGTCTTTGGGCTGGTCGCTACGTTCCCAGTTCTGATTTTGTCTCTAATCGTTGGCTGGCAATCCAACTGACCCACTACTGCCTTAACCCACACCATGATCCTGCTGCCGCTTTGTGATAAAGTGAGCCACCCCAGTGTTTGAACATTCAACGATCAAAACCTTTCAGGCTAAAAGTGCGTAAGCTTCGGTCAGAAATGAAAGCGTGGCGAAGCGGGTTAATTTCTGCCGGTATTCTCGCGGGATTGTTCTCGCTGCCGGTCTGCGCACAACAAGCTGACCCTGCCGCGCCAGTAGTAGTGCAGCCTGGTGCGCCCGGTCAACCAACCCGCACGCTGCCACCATCGACGCGGGCAACACTGCCGCCAAGTTCACCGGCAGATACACAGTTCATGCAGGGCATGATCATGCATCATGCGCAGGCGGTTGAGATGACCGCGCTCATCGAATCGCATACGACTACGAATGACCTTAGATTGCTGGGGGCGCGAATCAGCCGCTCGCAGTCGGACGAGATAAAGTTTATGACGCGCTGGCTGGCGGCCAGGGGAGAACCGACTTCGATGACGATGCCGGAAATGTCCGGCATGGATATGCCCGGTATGGATATGTCGGCCCACTCGATGCTTATGCCGGGGATGCTGACGAAAAAACAGATGGATGCTCTCAAGAAAGCGAAGGGCGACCAGTTCGACCATTTATTTTTGACTGGAATGATTCAGCACCACAACGGCGCCTTGATTATGGTGAAGGACTTGTTCGACACTGCGGGCGCAGGTCAGGACGCAGAACTTTTCAATTTCGCGACCGATGTCGATAGTGGCCAACGTGCCGAGATCAGGATCATGCAATCAATGCTGGTGAAATAGCTCTCTTGTGCCTGTCTCAAGAAGTTCTCGTAACCAGTCTTTTTTAAGCTGTAGTAGTCTTTGTTCTCGTAGGGACCCAATGTTTATAGAGCGAACGATCCAAAAGATCCTCTTCGCTCCAAAGGAGCGAGACATTTGGTCCGGGTGAAAAGCACGTTTCGCTCCTCTGGAGCGAGGTAGTCTTATTCGGTAAAGATTCTATAGACATTTCGCCGCTCCGCGGCGAGCAGTGGATTGTTTTGGACTATTGGAGACACCTAGAGGAG